>JAESFG010000373.1_pt1 | contig 56809 bp, 54 predicted proteins | sample 9269371 | NCBI WGS metagenome assembly JAESFG01 (sample SAMN14506227, study PRJNA617093) | algae metagenome | isolation source: Aetokthonos hydrillicola CCALA 1050 (B3-Florida) and co-occurring... | place: USA: South Carolina | collected 2013-01-01 | reverse complement strand
CCGGAGACATAGCTTACACCTGTTCGGGGACATGGTTGACACTTTTGATTATCCCAAATCGATAGTCGCGATCTGATTTGCGGCGAAGAAAACGCCGTATTTGCCATCGCGATTGAGCGGCCAGTTCGAGTCGGAGCGGAGCACGCTCGCGCTGCTGCACGGACAACTCCGCATTCCGATTCCCGAAATCGTCGTCGCGGGCGAACGCGACGGCTGGCCCTACCTCGTCATCACGCGGCTGTCGGGCGTGCTGGGCGCGGATGCCTGGCCGTCCTTGTCGGAGCAGGACAAGGAGCATGTCCTCGCTGAGATCGGCGAGACCATCGCGCAGGTGCAGCGCGTCCCGGCCGGGCCGCTGGCGCGGATCGAGCCGCAATGGGACGTCTTCATTCGCGGGCAGATCGAGGGATGCCGCGCGCGCCACACGCGCTTCGGATTGCCGCAAAAATTTCTCGATGGACTGGACGAACTGCTCCGCGAGGCCCCGGGGCTGGTTGGGCTGGAGGGGCCGCCGGTGATCCTGACCGGCGAATGGATTCCGGAGAACCTTTTGCTGAGCCGGAGCGCTGCGGGCTGGCGCCTGTCTGGGCTAATCGATTTCGGCGACGTGATGGCCGGGCGCGGCGAATATGATTTGCTCGGCCCGAGCGTGCTCATGGCCGGCGGCATGCCGCGCCGCGTGCGGCGCCTGTTCGCGGGGTACGGATACGCGGCGTCCGATATCACCCCCGGCCTGAAGCGCCGGATGATGGCGCTGATGCTGCTGCATCGCTTCGGCAACCCGACGACGCAAATCTCCGTCGGGGGATGGCAACAGAAGGCCGCCGATCTGCATCAGCTGCAGGAGTTGCTATGGCCGGCTTGAAGATCGCCTAGCAATGAAGCGCCTGGAAATCCCTGATCATTATATGGGCAAATGATCGTCTTTGTATGCAATCGGCCGGGATCTCGTACCTGTCGTGACAGGCTCCCTTGGGGGAATATTCCATGAGATCAATCAGGTAAGCCGAAAGAAGTCTTCCATTCACGATTGGCACAAACCTTGCGATCCCCGCTCCAAAGCCATTTTCACCCAGGCGTTTGGAGCATCCCATGAAGCGTCGCGATTTTCTTAAATCCGTTACCGGAGCTGCCGCTGGCGCCATGGTCCCCGCGCCCGCGATCTGGTCCTCGGCAAAAGCGCAATCGCGGTCTGAAACGCTTTTGATCGTCTCGGAAGGCGGTCCCAACAACCTCGACATCCACGGCGTCGGCACCAACGTGCCCGGCTATGAGGTGTCGTGGAATTGCTACGACCGCCTCATCACCCACGAGATGAAGAGCGGCCCCGGCGGCGTGCCGTATTACGACCGCGACAAGTTCAAGGGCGAACTCGCCGACGACATGAAGATCGACGACATGTCGGTCACCTTCAAGTTGAAGAAGAACGCCAAATTCCATGACGGCGCGCCGGTCACGGCCAAGGACGTCAAATGGTCGCTCGACCGCGCGGTTTCCGTCGGCGGCTTCCCGACCTTCCAGATGAGCGCGGGCTCGCTGACCAAGACCGAGCAGTTCGTCGTCGTCGACGACAGCACAGTTCGGGTCGACTTTGCCAAGAAGGATCGCCTGACGATCCCCGACCTCGCCGTCATCGTGCCCTGCATCGTCAATTCCGAACTGGTGAAGAAGAACGCCAGCGAGAAGGATCCCTGGGGCCTCGAATACACCAAGCAGCAGACCGCCGGCTCCGGCGCCTACAAGCTGTCGAAATGGACCGCCGGCACCGAAGTGATCATGGAGCGCAACGACGAGTGGGCCTGCGGCCCCCTGCCGAAGATCAAGCGCGTGATCTGGCGCATGGTGCCGCAGGCCGGCAACCGCCGCGCGCTACTGGAGCGCGGCGACGCCGACATCCCCTACGAACTGCCGTTCAAGGATTTCCAGGAGATGAAGGCTAACGGCAAGCTCAACGTGGTGTCGCTGCCGTTCTCCAATGGCATCCAGTATATCGGCATGAACGTCACCAGGCCGCCGTTCGACAATCCCAAGGTGCGCCAGGCGATCGCCTACGCGATCCCGTACCAGAAGATCATTGACGCGGTGCTGTTCGGCCTCGCCAATCCGATGTTCGGCGCGCCGGCCGACAAGGCCACCGAGGTCGCCTGGCCGCAACCGACGAAATATGCCACCGACATGGCCAAGGCCAAGGCGCTGCTTGCGGAAGCCGGCTACGCCAACGGTTTCGAGACCACGATTTCGTTCGACCTCAATTTCGCGGGCGTCAACGAACCGCTCTGCGTGCTGGTTCAGGAATCGCTCGCCCAGCTCGGCATCAAGACGACGATCAACAAGGTGCCGGGCGCCAACTGGCGCACCGAATTGAACAAGAAGGAAATGCCGCTCTACACCAACGTGTTCTCGGGCTGGCTCGATTACCCCGAATACTTCTTTTACTGGTGCTATCACGGCAATAATTCCGTCTTCAACACGATGAGCTACAAGTCGCCGGAGATGGACAAGTTGATCGACGGCGCACGTACCGCCGCCTCGATCGGCGACACCGCGACCTACGAAAGGGACGTGAAAGGCTTCGTCGATCTCGCCTTCGCCGACATTCCGCGCATCCCGCTGTACCAGCCGTTCGTCAACGTCGCGATGCAGAAGAACATCTCGGGCTATCAGTACTGGTTCCACCGCCGCCTGGATTATCGCGCGCTGGTGAAGGCGTGATGCGTCATGCTGACGATCGGCGACGCATCGGCATTTGCCTGCACTCTTGGTTCAAGTGAGGGGCGCACCGCCCTCTCGCTCCCTCCCCCCTTGCGGGGGAGGGTGGGGGAGAGGGGTAGCCACAAACTCCGGCCTCGCCCGGGGCCACCCCTCTCCCTAGCCCTCCCCCGCAAGGGGGGAGGGAACGCAGCAGTGCAAGCGCCGAGGTTCTCGCCACCCAGCGATTTCTACCGCAGGAGTGCCGTGCCATGCTGACCATGATCGGCAAGCGATTGCTGTTTGCGATCCCCTCGCTGATCGGGGTTGTGATCGTCACCTTCCTCCTGACGCGCGCGCTGCCGGGCGATCCGGCGGCGTATTTCGCAGGCCCCGCCGCCACCAAGGAAGCGGTCGAGCAGATCCGCAAGAAACTCGGGCTCGACAGGCCGCTGATCGAGCAGTTCTTCCGCTACACCAACGATCTCGCGCATGGCGATTTCGGCAATTCGCTGACAACAGGCCAGCCGGTCGCCACCGAAATCCGCAACCGCCTGCCGGCTTCGGCCGAGCTGACGCTGCTCGGCCTGCTCGTGTCTGTTGTCATCGCCATTCCGCTCGGCGTCCTGGCCGCCACCCGGCCGGGTTCGTGGATCGATCATCTCTGCCGCGTCACAACCACCGCCGGCGTCTCGCTGCCGGTGTTCTTCACCGGTCTGTTGCTGGTCTACGTGTTCTATTTCAGGCTCGGCTGGTCGCCGGCGCCGCTTGGCCGGCTCGACGTGTTTTACAGCGCGCCGCCGCCGGTGACCGGCTTCTATCTGATCGACACCTTGATCGCTCGCGATTTCGAGGCGTTCCGGTCGGCGCTGAGCCAGCTGATCCTGCCGGCGACGACGCTGGCGATCTTCTCGCTGGCGCCGATCGCGCGCATGACGCGCGCCTCGATGCTGGCGGTGCTGGCCTCCGAGTTTGTCCGCACCGCGCGCGCCTCAGGCCTGTCGCCGTCCACCGTGATCGTCACCTACGCGTTCCGCAACGCCATGTTGCCCGTCATCACCACGCTGAGCATGGTGTTCTCGTTCCTGCTCGGCGCCAATGTGCTGGTCGAGAAAGTGTTTGCCTGGCCCGGCATCGGTTCCTACGCGGTCGAGGCGCTGATCTCCTCCGACTTCGCGCCGGTGCAGGGTTTCGTGCTGACCATGGCGGTCATGTACGTGCTGCTGAATCTCGTCATCGACATTCTCTACGGCGTCATCGATCCGCGCGTGCGGCTGGAAGGGTGAGGTTGAAACATGAGTGCTGTATCGCCCGCCGTCGAACCGACTCCCGCGCGAACGTCGGGACTGGCTGCTATCTTCGAGCACACCCGTTATGTGCTCGGGGAGAACCGCGTCACCGCCTTCGCCTTCGGCCTGCTGGTGGTGATCCTGTTCGCCGCGATCTTCGGCCCCTGGATCGTGCCTTACGATCCGCTCGCCAGCGATACCGCCTCGGCGCTGAAGCCGCCGTCCGCGGCGCACTGGTTCGGCACCGACCAACTCGGCCGCGATATTTTCAGCCGCGTCGTGGTTGCGACGCGCCTCGACACCTTCATCGCGGTCGCGTCCGTCGCGCTGGTGTTCCTGATGGGCGGGCTCGCCGGCATCGCCGCCGGCTATTTCGGCGGCTGGACCGACCGCATCGTCGGGCGCATCGCCGACACCATCATGGCGTTTCCGCTGTTCGTGCTGGCGATGGGCATCGTCGCGGCGCTCGGCAACACCGTGCAGAACATCATCATCGCGACCGCGATCGTGAACTTTCCGCTCTATGCCCGCGTCGCTCGCGCCGAGGCCAATGTCCGCCGCAACGCCGGCTTCGTGCAGGCCGCGCGGCTGTCCGGCAATGGCGAGATGCGGATCCTGCTGGGGCACATCCTGCCCAACATCATGCCGATCATGATCGTGCAGATGTCGCTGACCATGGGCTACGCGATCCTCAACGCCGCGGGCCTCTCCTTCATCGGCCTCGGCGTCCGGCCGCCGACCGCCGAATGGGGCATCATGGTCGCGGAAGGCGCCGGCTTCATGGTGTCGGGCGAATGGTGGATCGCGCTGTTTCCCGGATTGGCGCTGATGATCGCGGTGTTCTGCTTCAACTTGCTCGGCGACGGCCTGCGCGACATCGTCGACCCGCAGCGGAGGACGTGATGATGGCTGGCGTCGAGTATGCGCCGCGTGGATGTGAGGAGGGCACTGCTCGCTCATTCCCTCTCCCCTTGCGGGAGAGGGGCAGGGAGAGGGGTAGCCACGAACTCCGACCTCTCCTGGGGCCACCCCTCTCCCCAACCCTCCCCCGCAAGGGGGGAGGGAGCGAGAGGCTCATGCCTGCCTCACGAAAATTGCTTGATCAGTCAGACACATCCCTACTGTGCATGGGGTTGTTTTCGATGTTTTTGTTTTCGAGGCGGTCATGATTGCGCAGCCCCTGCTCGACGTCCACGACCTCACCGTCGAATTCTCCACCCGCCGCGGCATCGTCAAGGCCGTGCAGCACGTCGACATCTCCGTCGCCAAGGGCGAGACGCTCGGCATTGTCGGCGAGTCCGGTTCCGGCAAGTCGGTGACGTCCTATGCCGTGATGCGGATCCTCGACCGGGCGGGGCGGATCGCCGACGGCTCGGTGATGTTCTCCGGCATCGACGTCAAGGCGGCCAGCGAGAGCCAGATGCGCGATCTGCGCGGCCGCGAGATCTCGATGATCTTCCAGAACCCGCGCGCGGCGCTCAATCCGATTCGCAAGGTCGGCGACCAGATCGAGGACGTGCTGCGCCAGCACGTGCAGACTTCGTCGAACGACCGCGGCGAGAAGGCGATCGAGGCGCTGGAGCAGGTCAAGATCGCCCGTCCGCGCGAGCGCTACCACGCCTATCCGTTCGAACTGTCCGGCGGCATGTGCCAGCGGGTCGTCATCGCGCTGGCGCTGGCCTGCAACCCGCAGCTCCTGATCGCCGACGAACCGACCACCGGCCTCGACGTCACCACGCAGAAGGCGGTGATGGACCTCGTCGTCGAGCTGACCAAGCGCCGCAACATGTCGACGATCCTGATCACCCACGATCTCGGCCTCGCCGCCGCCTATTGCGACCGCGTCGTGGTGATGGAGAAGGGCCGCGTCGTGGAGACCGCGAAGTCGGCCGATATCTTCGCCAAGCCCGAACATGCGTACACGCGCAAGCTGATGCGCGCCACGCCGCGGCTAGGCGTATCGCTCCGCGATCTTTTGCCGGAGGAGGAAGGTGCTTCCGTCATGGCCGAGCTTGACCCGGCCATCCATCCCGCTTCGCGAGACTCCTCTCTAGCGATGGACCCTCGGGTCAAGCCCGGGGGTGACGAGGATGCAAAACCCCTCCTCACCGTCGAAAAGCTCGTCAAGGAATATCCGCGCCAGGGCGCCAGCGCCGTGCTGTCAAAGCTGTTCTCCCGCAAGCCGCCGGTGGAGGCCGACATCTTCCGCGCCGTCGACGGCATCAGCTTCACGGTCGGTCATGGCGAGAGCGTCGGCCTGGTCGGCGAGTCCGGCTGCGGCAAATCGACCACCTCCATGATGGTGATGCGGCTGCTTGACCAGACCTCCGGCCGCATCCTGTTCGACGGCGACGAGATCGGCGCCATCCTGCCCAATGCCTTCGCCCGGCTGCCGCTGCGCAAGAGCATCCAGATGGTGTTCCAGGACCCGACCGACAGCCTCAACCCGCGCTTCACCGCCGCGCGGGCCATCGCCGACCCGATCCTGCAACTCGGCGACATCAAGGGACGCGACGCGCTGCGCGCCCGCTGCGAGGAGCTGGCCGGCCTCGTCGGCCTCCCCGTCAATCTGCTCGACCGCTTCCCGCACCAGCTGTCCGGCGGCCAGAAGGCCCGCGTCGGCATCGCCCGCGCCATCGCGTTGCATCCAAAACTCGTGATCCTGGACGAGCCGACCGCGGCGCTCGACGTCTCGGTGCAGGCCGTGGTGCTCAACCTGCTGCAGGATCTCAAGGCGTCGATGGGCATGAGCTATTTGTTCGTGTCGCACGATCTGAATGTGGTACGCTTGCTGTGCGACCGCGTCATCGTGATGCGGTCGGGGCGCATCGTCGAGCAAGGCTCGTCCGAACAGGTGCTCGGCGATCCCCGGGACGCGTATACAAAAGAATTGTTGACGGCGATCCCGCATCCGCCGTTGCCGGTACACTAAATTCGAGTTGGAAAAACATGCCCGCCGATCATCTGGACAATTACATCGATGCCGTCGCTTCCGCGCTGGCGCTGCCGGTCGAGGAAGCCTGGCGCCCCGCGGTGCGCGCCAATCTCGAAGTGTCGCTGCGGCTGGCAAAACTGGTCGATGAATTCCCGCTGCCGGACGAGACCGAGCCGGCCGGCATCTACTCGGCCTGATCGTCATGGGCGCAAACACCGACGGGCTGTCCGCCCAGCAGATCGCGCAAGCGGTCACCGACCGCAAGCTTTCCGCCCTCGATGCGACCGAGGCCGCGCTGGCGCGGATCGCCGCGCATGACGGCGTGCTGAATTCGTTCACCGATGTCACCGCGGAGCGCGCCCGCGCCACCGCGAAGGCCATCGATGCCAAGCTCGCCGCCGGACAGAAATCCGGTCCGCTCGCCGGCGTGCCGTTCGCCGTGAAGAACCTGTTCGACGTCAAGGGCCTTGCCACCCGCGCCGGCTCGAAGATCAACCGCGACCTCGCGCCGTCGCCGCGCGATGCCACGCTGATCGAGCGGATGGAAGCGGCCGGCGCCGTGCTGGTCGGCGCGCTCAACATGGGCGAGTACGCCTACGACTTCACCGGCGAGAACGTGCATGACGGCCCGTCGCGCAATCCGCACGATCCGACGCGGATGACCGGTGGCTCGTCCGGCGGCTCCGGCAGCGCCGTCGGCGGCGCGCTGGTCCCGATCGCGCTCGGCTCCGACACCAACGGTTCGATCCGCGTGCCGTCCTCGTTTTGCGGCATTTTCGGCCTGAAGCCGACCTATGGCCGGCTGTCGCGGGCACGTTCATTCCCCTTTGTCGCCAGCTTCGACCACCTCGGCCCGTTCGCGCGCCATGTCGGCGACCTCGCGCTGGCCTATGACGCGATGCAGGGGCCGGATGCCGACGATGCGGCCTGCACCACGCGTCCGGTCGAGCCGGTCTCTTCGCTGCTGACGCAAGGAATCGCGGGTTTGCGGATTGCGGTCGCAGGCGGGTACTTTCAGAAGAACGTCTTCCCCGAAGCGGTCGAGGCTGTGGCGCGCATCGCCAAGGCGCTCGATGCCACGCAGACGATCGACATCCCAGAGGCCGCGCGCGCCCGCGCCGCTGCCTATGTCATCTCCACCACCGAAGGCGCTTCGCTGCATCTCGATCGCCTCCGCACGCGTCCGAAGGATTTCGATCCGGCGGTGCGCGACCGGCTGATCGCCGGCGCGATGGTGCCGGCGCCGCTGGTCGATCGCGCGCAAAAATTCCGCCGCTGGTATCGGGCCAAGGTACTGGAGCTGTTCAAGTCGGTCGACGTCATCATCGCGCCGGCCACGCCCTGCACCGCGCCGAAACTCGGGCAGGTGAACTTCGTACTTGATGGCGTCGAGTTGCCGGTGCGCGCCAATATCGGCATCCACACCCAGCCGATCTCGTTCATCGGCCTGCCGGTGGTCGCCGTGCCGGTGCCGCTGGAGCCGATGCCGATCGGGGTGCAGATCATCGCCGCGCCCTGGCGCGAGGATATTGCGCTTCGCGTCGCGCATGCGCTGGAGAAGATGGGTGCCGCCGCCGCGCCGGCCCCGAGAGGAATTTGAGCATGGAACTGGATCTCCCCGATGTGCTGGCCGAGGTGACCGCACAATTCGCGCGTTACGAAACGGCGCTGGTGACGAACGACGTCGCGGTGCTCGACGAACTGTTCCGCGACAATCCCCGCACCCTGCGTTACGGCATCGGCGAAAACCTCTACGGCTATGAGGCGATCAAGGGCTTTCGCGCCGCGCGCTCGCCGGTCGGGCTGATGCGGCGGACCGACAGGACCGTGATCACGACCTACGGCCGCGACACCGCGGTCGCCTCGACGCTGTTCTATCGCGACAACGCGCCGGGCAAGATCGGGCGGCAGATGCAGACCTGGGTGCGCTTTCCGGAAGGCTGGAAGATCGTTGCGGCCCATGTCAGCGTGATCGACGAGCCGAAGGCATGAGTCTCGACGATCTGCCGCAAGCCATCGTTCGCCGCGTCGACCGGCCGTCGCCGCTGCGCGACAAGGTCACACGGGCGGAGGAGCTGCGGCTTCAACTGGCCGACGAGATCGTGCGCGGCGTGCTGCCGCCGGGATGTCCGCTCGACGAAACCGAGATCGCACGGCGCTTCTCGGTGTCGCGCACGCCGGTCCGCGAGGCGCTGCGGCAACTGGTGGCGAGCGGCCTGGTCGAAGCCCGTCCTCATCGCGGCGCCGTCGTCGCGCAACCGTCCCCCGACCGGCTGAAGGAGATGTTCGAAGCGATGGCCGAGCTCGAAGCGCTGTGTGCGTGGTTCGCCGCCGAGCGGATGGCGCCGGCCGACCGCCAGAAGCTGGAAGCGATCCATGAGGAGTTGCGCGTGCTGAGCCACGCCGGCAACCCGGAACGCTTCCACGAGGTCAACGAGCGCTTTCACAACGCGATCTATGCCGGTTCGCACAACGGCTACATCGCCGAGATGACGCTGGCGACCCGCGTTCGCGTGCAGCCGTTCCGCCGCGCCCAGTTCCGCAACCTCGGGCGTCTGGCCAAGTCGCACGCCGAACATGACCGGGTCGTGGTCGCGATCATGCGCGGCGACAAGAACGGCGCCGCCGCCGCGATGCGCGCGCATATCGAACTGGTGCGCGGGGAATATGAGCTTTACGCGGTGTCGGTGTAGCGGTCCCCCTTCGTCATTCCGGGGCGCCGCAAGGCGGCGAACCCGGAATCCAGCTCTCCGCCCGGACGGCGCCGGCCATAAAGCTCAGACCGGTTTTGTGGAGGCTTGGATTCCGGGTTCGCACTTCGCGCGCCCCGGAATGACGGATCAGGGCTTCGCAGCCACGAAGGCGCGCCAGCCGCCGTATGATGAGATATCGCGCGCGCCTGCGATGGCGACCGGCTCCACCACGAATCCCTTCACGCCGCGCCCATCCGCCAGCTGCACCGTCCCGATGCCAAGCGGCGGCGGGATCGCGGCGACGAACTTGCCGAACGCCGCGGCCGACAATGCCCAGAGCTCAACCTGGATCGAGTTCCCCCCACCGGCCTCGACACGCAGCATACCCGGTTTCGGCGGCGTGGTGTCGAGCGCGTAGAGCTTGTAGTCCGGCGCCGTCGCCGTCGCTTCCAGCAGGCGTGCGCCGAGCGCCTGCAGTTCGCCGTTGAGCGCCATGCCGGAAAGATGCGCGCCGACCACGGCAAGCGTGATTTCATCGCTGGCAGCCTTCGCCGGCAGCGGCGCCAGCGGCGGCTGCGGCAAGCCGCTGGCGCCGATCGGCAGCCTGGTATCGGCATGAAACGCGCGGCCGATGCTGGCGAGCGCCGCGTCGCAGCCGGCCGGCGCCAGCAGCGTGATGCCGAACGGAATGCCGTCGTCGCGCATCGCGGCCGGCAGCGCGAGGCCGCAGAGGTCGAGCAGGTTGACGAAGTTGGTGTAGGTGCCGAGCCGCGAGTTGAGTTCGATCGGGTTGGCCAGCACCTGCGCGGTGGTGTAGGTCGTCGGCGTGGTCGGCAGCACCATCGCCTCGAAGTTGGCGAACGTGCGCTCGGCTGTGCGGCGCAGCGCCTGCAAACGATAGAGCGAAGCAAACGTATCGGCGGCGGTCAGTCGCGACCCGGGCGCGGTGATCTCGCGTGTCACGGGATGGATCGAATCCGGCGACGAGGCCAGCAGGTCGCGGATGACGAGATAGCGCTCGGCGACCCACGGTCCCTCGTACAACAGACGGGCGGTCTCGTAAAACGGCTCGAGGTCGAATTCGACCAGCGTGGCGCCGAGCGCCTGCCATCGCTTCAGCGCGTTGTCGTATTCCTTCTCCGCGGCGCGGTCGCCGAAGAAGATCAACTGGCCGTTGCGGGGAACGCCGAGCCGAAGTTTCTCGGTGCGCGCGGACAATGCGCCCAGTGGCCGGTCACGCGAAAATGAATCCGCGCCGTCGGGACCGGCCATCGCCTGCAGCGCAGTCATCGCGTCATCGACGGTGAGCGAGAACACCGAGATGCAGTCCAGCGTCCGGCACGCCGGCACCAGCCCGGCGTTCGAGATCAGCCCGAGGCTCGGCTTCAGGCCGACGATGTTGTTGAGCATCGCCGGCACGCGGCCGCTGCCCGCGGTATCGGTGCCGAGCGCGAGCGGCACGAGCCCGGCGGCGACCGCGACCGCCGACCCCGAACTCGATCCGCCCGGCACGAGATCGGCACGGACCGGATTGACGGGAATGCCATAGGGCGAGCGGACGCCGACCAGGCCGGTCGCGAACTGGTCGAGATTGGTCTTGCCGATGATGATGGCGCCGGCCGCGCGAAGCTTTGCAACGGCGGTCGAATCCTGCACCGGGGAATAGGCAAAGGCCGGGCAGGCCGCCGTGGTCGGCATCCCCTGCGCGTCGATATTGTCCTTCACCGCCACCGGCACGCCATACAGCGGCAGCGCCGCCGCATCCTTCGCGGCCAGCGCTTCAGCCTCCGCCAATGCGGACTGCTCGTCGCGCAGGCTGATGAAAATGGCGGGATCGTCGTGGTCACGGATGCGCCGATAGGAGCGGGCGACGGTTTGCGCCGGGGTCATGACGCCGGCGCGGTGCGCGGCGACGATGGCGGCAACGGTCTCAGGCGCGTCAGACCCCATGGCGGGCAAAACTCCAGCGAGCAAAATGACATAGGGGACGTAGCAAGCGATGTGCCATTGTGTACATCAGCGGCGCCACGGGTCTGGAGGAGTTACCGCGGCATTTCATTGGGTTAGGTCGTGCACCCGGACGCGCGGTCGGACGAGCGGTCCTGCCGCCGCGCGATATGCACAATAATTGGGCAGCGTTCGCAAGGCGAATGACATCAGCGACCCGTCGGGGGATCAGGCGATGTCCGTCCAGTCACGGCGCCGAGATTCTCGTGCAGCCGCCGCAGCAGGTCGATCAACATTTCACGCTCGTCCTTTTTCAGGCACGACAGCAGCCGCCGCTCGCGGTCGAGCGCGGCCGCGAGGACCTTGTCATGAATGGCGCGTCCCCGCGGGGTCAGGGAAATGGCATGGCTGCGGCGGTCGTCGACCGAGGTGCGGATCGTCACCAGTCCGCGATCCTGCAGCACGGACAGATTCCGGCTCACCGGCGCCTTGTCGAAGCCGATCACGGAGCAGATCCGCGAAGCGGGGATGCCCGGCTCGATCGCGAGCAGCGACATGATCCGCCATTCGGTGACGGTGACGCCGAAATTGCGTTGATAGAACAGCGTCGCGCTGTTCGACAGCTTGTTGGCGATGAAGGTGATGAACGCCGGAACGTAGCGGTCGAGATCGAGCAACGGGCCGTCGCCGGCAGTCTCGGACCCTGCCGGATGCGACCGTCGCGGCTTCCGGTCAAGCGGATTCTGGCTCATGTCCCGATCATCGCCGCCGCGAGGCCGGCGAGCAAGGGCGTCGGGCGGTTCTCATTTTGGTTGACCTCCCGGCGGCCTGCACCATTGTGGGCCCGAACGGCTGCTCTTGCGCGGCCGCAACATCATCATGTCGGAGGACGCCATGCAACGCGCCGGGCATGCGATACGCATGCGGGTTCACCTCGCTTCGCTGGTTGCCGTCACCGTGCTCGCCGGCGGGAATGCCATGGCCGCCAGGATGGCCGGCGATCCCGCCACGACCTGCAGCGACCTGATCCGGCCGACCGACAACGCGGTCCGGATCGACTCCGCCACCATGGTCGCGCCGACGCCGCTCGCGGTTGCCGAAAGAGCCCCGACGCCGGCGGCGCGGGTCACGCCGGCCAATCCGGAATTCTGCAAGGTGCTCGGCCAGATCGCGCCGCTCGATCCGAACGCGCCGCCGATCAAGTTCCAGGTCAATTTGCCGGTCGAGTGGAACGGCCGTTCGCTGCAATATGGCGGCGGTGGCTTCAATGGCGTGCTGATCACGGGGCTGGCGCTGCCGCCGGCCCATCCGTTCGGCGCGCCCTCGCCGTTGGCGCAGGGCTTCGTCACCTACGGCACGGATTCCGGCCACGAGACCAAGCCGGGCGAGCCGCCACAAGCTTTCGCGCTCAACGACGAGGCGTTCGAGAATTTTGCACACCGCTCCTACAAGCGCGTGCGCGATGTCGCCGTGGCGCTGATGGCACGCGCCTACGGCAACGCGCCGACAAAACTGTATTTCATGGGATCCTCGGAAGGGGGCCGCGAAGCGCTGACGATGGCGCAGCGTTACCCCGAGGATTTCGACGGCATCTTTGCCCGCGTGCCCGTCATCAACTGGGTCGGGTTGCAGCACGCCGGGACGCGGTCGGGGCTGGCGACGATCGGCGAGGGCTGGATACGTCCGGCGCAAGTCGAACTGGTCGCCAGGGCGGTGCTGCAAGCCTGCGACAAGGCCGACGGCGCCGAGGACCAACTCGTGCTCGATCCGGTCGGCTGCAAGGCGAAATTCCAGCCGGAGTCGCTGCGTTGCGCCACGGGCCAAAGCGGCGACGCCTGCCTGAGCGAGGCGCAGGTCGCCGCGATCAGGACGCTGCATGCGACCTACACGTTTTCCTTCGCGCTTGAGAACGGCCTCGATGACTATCCGGGCTGGGGCGTCTCGGGCGAAAACACCCCGGCCTTCGGTCCGACCGGCGGCTGGAACGCGTGGTGGCTCGGCAAGAGTGCGCCGGCGCAGCCGCCGCAGCCTTCCAACGGCATCGCCTGGGTCTATGGCGCTGGCGGCATCCAGTATGTGTTTGCGCGCGATCCCAAGCTCGACGTCACGACCTACAAACCGGATGATCACAGGGAGCGCGTGCTGCAGGTGTCGCGGCTGATGGATTCGACCAACCCCGACCTCAGCCGCTTTGCGGCGCGCGGCGGCAAGCTCGTGATCCTGGAAAACATGGCCGACTACGCCCAGAGCCCGTATGCGGGGATCCGCTATTTCGAGAACGTGCAGCGGACGCTCGGCAAGGAAAAGACGGCGGCGTTCGCCCGGTTGTACACCGCGCCCGGCGTCGATCACGTCGGCTCGGGCGCGCCCGCCAATGTCGACATGCTCGGCGTGCTGGTCGACTGGGTCGAGAACGGCAAGCCGCCCGGCGACCTCGAGGTGGTCGAGCAAAAGGTCGAGGCCCCGGCGTTCGAGACGGTGCGCGCGCTGCCGCTGTGCCAGTGGCCGGCATGGCCGCATTACAAATCGGGAGCGGTTGATCGGGCGGCAAGTTTTGCCTGCGCGCCGTGATGCAGACTATTCAGCCGTCATCCTGAGGTGCGCGCTCTTGCGCACCTCGAAGGATGGGCCACGGGCTGGCATCCTTCGAGGCTCGCCGAAGAGGCGAGCACCTCAGGATGACGGCCTCGCATATGGTCCTCCTACAGCGCATCCTGCGCAGACGTGTCGCGCGTTACCCCGTCACCTTGCTCGAGCCCTGCGTGATCAATCGCGCGGCGCGCTGGTTGCGGGCATGGATCCAGAGCCAGCTCAATGCGACGCTGAGGCGGTTGCGCAGGCCGATCAGGAAGTAGATGTGGGCGAGGCCCCAGATCCACCAGGCGAGGTTGCCGCGCAGTTTCATCCAGCCGAAATCGATCACCGCCTTTTGCTTGCCGATCTGCGCGAGGCTGCCGGCATGCTTGTATCGGAATGGCGGCAGCGTGGCGCCTTCGAGCCGTGCCTTGATCAGCGCCGCCACGTAGCGTCCCTGTTGTTTGGCGGCGGGCGCAATGCCCGGCACCGGATTGCCGTGGGGGCCGGCGATGGTCACGGTGTCGCCGATCGCAAAGATGTCCGGATGGCCGGGCACGGTCAGGTCAGGCTCGACCTTCAGGCGATAGGCGCGGTCGGCGGGCGCGTTCAGCCATTCCGCTGCGCGCGAGGCGCGCACGCCCGCGGCCCAGACGATGGTGCGGGCCTCGAGCTTGTTGCCGCCATAGACGACGCCATCAATGGCGCAGTCGGTGACGGGCTTGCCCAGCACCACCTCGACGCCGATCTCCTCCAGCGAACGTTGCGCATAGGCGGAAAGGTCCTCTGGAAAGCCGGCCAGCACGCGCGGGCCGGCTTCGATCAGCACGACGCGGGTCTCGGAGGTGTCGATGTTGCGAAAATCCGGCGGCAGCGTGTCCTTGGCGAGGTCGGCGATGGTGCCGGCCATCTCAACGCCGGTCGGGCCGGCGCCGATGATGACGAAGGTGAGCAGCGCTGCCCGCTTTGCCGGATCGGTCTCGCGCTCGGCGCGCTCGAAGGCGACCAGGATGCGGCGGCGGAGCGTGGTCGCGTCTTCCAGCGTCTTCAGGCCCGGCGCGAACGGCTCCCATTCGTCATGGCCGAAATAGGCGTGGCGCGCGCCGGTGGCGAGCACCAGCGTGTCGTAGCCGACCGTCCCGCCGTCCTCAAGCAGCACGCGCTTGGCCTCGGCATCGACTCCGCTGACATTGGCGAACAGCGTGGTCACCTCCTTGCGGTCGCGCAGCAGATAGCGGATCGGCCAGGCGATTTCGGAGGTGGCCAGCGACGCGGTCGCGACCTGGTAGAGCAGCGGCTGGAACAGATGATGGTTGCGGCGGTCGATCAGCGTGATCCGGACCGGCGCGCCGGCGAGGCCGAAGGCGGTTTCCAGCCCGCCAAAGCCCGCGCCCACGATGACCACGTGATGGGGCTGCTTGGCTGTCGGCATGGCATGCAATCCCGGCGTCGGATATTCCGCATGCATCATGTAGCGATTTCCCAGCCTGGTCCAAGACACCTTTGCCAATCGCTCGATAGCGAACGTCTATTGAAAATCGAAATAGATGTTCGTCGGGCCGCATCCTTTGAACGATCCCGAACGTCCTTGCACCGAAGTGCTGCCAACCGCAGCCGCCAGCAGGGAGATCGCCATGAGACGCACCGTGATCAGATACCGGACCAGGCCCGAGATGGCCGACAGGAATGCCGAACTGGTCGCGGCGATGTTTGCGGAACTGGAGGCAACCCGGCCCGAAGGGCTCCGCTATCTATCGCTGCGGCTGGAGGACGACACGTTCATCCACGTCGTCGAGACCTCGGCCGATCAGGGCCCGAGCCCGGTGGCGAAGCTTGCCTCGTTCGCCGCATTTCAGAACGGCATCGGCGCGCGCTGCGTGGAAGCTCCGCTGCCCGGGGCCGCCACGGTGATTGGCAATTATCGCATGCTCGACGAGAATTGAGCCCGCCTGCAGGCGGTCGAGCCGGCGGCCTTTTCTCCGCCGCGACAGGGGTTTTGCGCTGCGACAATGGCGCCCATTCACCGGAAGTATAATTCTTGCCATCGGCAGGCTCTGCGAATTATGGTGCAGCCCGCCGGGAGCATGTGTCAAAGGCTCTAGCGGGAGTCTTTGGTTCATGCTTGCCGCTGGCCGGTCATTTCGCGCAAGAAAATACCTCATTCGAAACGAGGCGCGCGGTGAGCGCAGTGGCCTGGGTCATCCGGGCTGATCGGAAACGAGGAGGGGAGTGATTATGAAAAAGGCATTCTGGCTGGCGGGCGCGGCGGTCCTGGCGCTGGCGCAGCCCGCAGCGGCCGGCGACACCATCAAGATCGGCTTCGTCTCGACCTTCAGTGGCCCGACCGCTGTGATCGGCAACGACATGCGCAACTCGTTCGAACTGGCGCTCGACCACATGGGCCGCAAGATGGGCGGCAAGCCGGTCGAGGTGATCTACGAGGACGACGGCCAGAAGCCCGACGTCGGCAAGCAGAAGACCGAGAAGCTGATCCAGTCCGACAAGGTCGATTTCATCGCCGGCTACATCTGGTCGAACGTGTTGCTGGCCTCGCTGAAGACCGCGGTCGATTCCAAGACCTTCCTGATCTCGGCCAACGCTGGTCCCTCGCAACTCGCCGGCGAACTGTGCTCGCCCTATGTGTTCTCGACCTCCTGGCAGAACGACCAAACGCCGCAGGCGATGGGCCAGTACATGAACCAGAAGGGCGTCAAGTCGGTGTTCTTGATCGGCCCGAACTATGCGGCCGGCAAGGACATGCTGGCCGGCCTGAAGAGCACCTTCAAGGGCGAGGTGGTCGGTGAGGAATACACGGTGTGGCCGAGCCAACTCGATTTCTCCGCCGAACTGACCAAGGCCAAGAATTCCAAGGCCGAGTCGATTTTCGTGTTCTATCCGGGCGCGGCCGGCGTGCAGTTCCTCAACCAGTACGCCCAGGCCGGCCTGAAGACGCAGATGCCGCTCTACACGGCGTTCACCATCGACGAATTGTCGCTGCCGCTGCAGAAGGATAACGCGATCGGCATTCCCGGCGCGCAGCAATGGGTCAACGACCTGCCGTATCCGGAGAACAAGAAGTTCGTCGAGGATTACCGCAAGAAGTACACCGGCCTCCGTCCGACCTATTACGGCGCACAGGCCTATGACGCCGCGCAACTGATCAACAGCGCGGTGGAAGCCGTGAAGGGCGACACGGCAAAGAAGGACGAGATGAAGGCCGAGATGGAGAAGGCCAATTTCAAGTCGGTGCGCGGCCCGTTCAAATACGGCAAAAACCACATTCCGATCCAGAACTTCTACCTGCAGGACGTGGTCAAGGACGCCGACGGCCAGCTTTCGCTCAAGACGGTGGCGACGATCGTCAAGGACGACCAGGACCGCTTTGCCGACAAGTGCCCGATGAAGTGATGGTTGGCACGGCCGGTGCATGATCGTGTCAAACACGCTTCCGGGCTTTGACCCCGGGAGCCATCGTTCATGCATCAAGAATTGATTGAATGTTCACGATCTATCCGCGACTTCGTCATGCCCGGGCTTGTCCCGGGCATCCACGTCCTTGGCCTCGACGGGAAAGTTTGTGGATGGCCGGGACAAGCCCGGCCATGACGAGCTTTATCGTTCGACGTCGTCATTTGATCTGGGACAAGGGAATTCATGCTCGTCCTCATTGAACAATCGCTGAACGGCCTGCAGTTCGGCCTGCTGCTGTTTCTGCTGGCGGCCGGCCTGACGCTGGTGTTCGGCATCATGGATTTCGTCAATCTGGCGCACGGCTCGCTCTACATGATGGGGGCCTATTTCGCCGCCACCTTCGTCGCCTGGACCAACTCCTTTCTGCTTGGCATCCTGCTGGCGCTCGGCGCCACCCTGCTGCTCGGCATTGCGCTGGAATTCATCGCGCTGCGACATCTCTATGGCCGCGACCATCTCGACCAGGTGCTGGCGACCTTCGGGTTGATCCTGTTTTTCAACGACGCCGTGCGGCTGATCTGGGGACCTGCCGGCCTGTCGCTGCCGCTGCCGGCCTGGCTCACCGTGCCGGTGCAGATCGTGCCCGGCGTGTCCTACCCCGCATACCGGTTGTCGATCATCGCGGTCGCGCTCGCGGTCGCGGCGATGCTGTATGTCGTCGTGATGCGGACCCGCATCGGCATGCTGATCCGCGCCGGCGCCTCCAACCGCGAAATGATCGGCGCGCTCGGCATCAACATCAAGCTGCTGTTCACGCTGGTGTTCGGGCTCGGCGCGGCGCTCGCCGGCCTCGCCGGACTGATGCAGGCGCCGATCCTGACCGTGCAGATCGGCATGGGCGAGAACATTCTCATTCTCGCCTTCGTCATCATCGTGATCGGCGGCATCGGCTCGATCCGCGGCGCGTTCATGGCCGCGATCTTCGTCGGCATGATCGACACGCTCGGCCGCGCCTTCCTGCCGGATCTGCTGCGCAAGGTGCTGAGTTCCGCCGCCGCCTCCACCGCCGCGCCCGCGCTGTCGTCGATGCTGATCTATCTGCTGATGGCGATCGTGCTGGTGGTGCGTCCGGAAGGGCTTTTTCCGGCGGCCAAGCGATGAAATCAGGGATCAACGTCCATAACGCCGTCGTGGCGCTCATTGCGCTCGGGCTGGTGCTGCTGCCGGTCTATTCCGCGCTGTCGGGCAACATCTTCATCCTGACGCTGTTCACCCGCATCGTGATCTTCGCGCTCGCCGCCGCCAGCCTCAATCTGATCATGGGCTATGGCGGCATGATGAGCTTTGGCCATGCCGCCTATCTCGGCATCGGCGGCTATGCGGTCGGCATCCTGGCGTTCGAGGGCATCGGCTCCGGCTTCATCCAGTGGCCGGTGGCGCTGCTGGCTTCGGCGCTCTATGCGCTGGTGATCGGCGCGCTCAGCCTGCGCACCCGCGGCGTCTACTTCATCATGATTACGCTCGCCTTCGCGCAGATGGCCTATTACGTCACCTCGGGTCTGTCGCGCTATGGCGGCGACGACGGCCTCACCATCTACAAGCGCTCGACATTCGGCGGGCTGATCAACCTGTCGGACCGCACGCAATTCTACTATCTCTGCCTGGCCTGCCTGTTCGGCGGCATCTATCTGATCTGGCGCATCATCAATTCGCGGTTCGGCATGGTGGTGCAGGGCATCCGCTCCAACGAGCAGCGCATGCAGGCGATCGGCTATCATGCCAACCGCTACCGGCTGGTCTGCTTCGTCATATCAGGCACCATCTGCGGTCTCGCCGGCGCGCTGCTGGCCAACAACACCGACTTCGTCAGCCCGGCCGGCATGTACTGGACGCGCTCCGGCGAACTGATGGTGATGGTGGTGCTCGGCGGCATGGGCTCGCTGTTCGGGCCCGTGATCGGCACCATCGTGTTTCTGTTGTTGGAAGAGTTGCTGTCGCAGTTCACGGAGTACTGGGCGCTGATCATGGGGCCGTTGCTGCTGATGATCGTGCTGTTCGCGCGCGGCGGCATCATGGGCCTGCTCGGGAGGTTGAGCCGTGGCTAATTCTTTGGCTGAACCGCTGCTTCGCGTCGAGAATCTCGTCCGCAGTTTTGGTGGCATCAAGGCGACCGATAATCTTTCGCTCGACGTCGCGCCCGGCGAACTGCACGCCATCATCGGCCCGAACGGCGCCGGCAAGACCACGCTGATCAGCCAGCTGACCGGGCAGCTGATGCCGAATTCGGGCGCCATTCGCTTCGCCGGCCGTGACGTGACCTGGCTGCCGTCCTATCAGCGCAGCCGGCTCGGGCTGGCGCGCTCGTTCCAGATCACCTGCCTGCTGCCGGATTTCACCGCGGCCGACAATGTCGCGCTCGCGGCCCAGGCGCATGACGGCCATTCGTTCCGCTTCTGGGGCGCGGCGCGAAAGGAGAAGCATCTGCGCGAGGCGGCGCACGCCGCGCTCGCGCGGGTAGGGCTCGCCAAACGTGCTGACGTGCTGGTCTCGGAACTCAGTCACGGCGAACAGCGCGAACTCGAACTCGCTGTGGCGCTTTCGACCAAGCCGCAACTGCTGCTGCTCGATGAGCCGATGGCCGGCCTCGGCGTGACCGAATCCGCGCGCATGGTCGCGCTGCTGAGGGAGTTGCGGAAGGACATCACCATCGTGCTGGTCGAGCACGACATGGAGGCGGTGTTCGCGCTCGCCGACTGCATCACCGTGCTGGTCTATGGCCGTGTCATCGCGTCGGGCGATCCTGACGCGATCCGCAACAACGAGGAAGTCAAGCGCGCCTATCTCGGCGACCAGCATGCGGTGACCCGTCATGGCTGAAACCCTGCTGGAGATCGACAATATCGAAACCTGCTACGGCCTGAGCCAGGTGCTGTTCGGGCTCTCGCTGACAGTTCAATCCGGCGAGATGGTCGCCCTGATGGGCCGCAACGGCATGGGCAAGACCACCACCATCCGCTCGATCATGGGCATGACGCCGGCGCGCGCCGGCAAGGTCCGTTTCGCCGGCGAGGACGTGCGCAGCCTGCCGTCGTACAAGATTGCAAAACTCGGCATCGGCCTGGTGCCGGAGGGACGTCAGATCTTTCCGAACCTCACCGTGTACGAAAACCTGGTCGCGGCCTCCGGCAACCGCCTCGGCAATCCCGATCCCTGGACCATCGACAAGATCCACGCGCTGTTCCCGCGGCTAGCCGAACGCAACGACAATATGGGCGTGACCCTGTCCGGCGGCGAGCAGCAGATGCTGGCGATCGGCCGCGCGCTGATGACCAATCCGAAACTGCTGATCCTCGACGAAGCCACCGAAGGCCTTGCGCCGCTAATCCGCGAGGAGATCTGGGATTGCCTGTCGATGCTGAAGGGCCGCGGGCAGTCCGTGCTGGTGATCGACAAGAACGTCGCCAACCTCGCCAAGATCGCCGACCGGCACTACATCATCGAGCGCGGGAAGACGGTGTGGGCCGGCACCAGCGAGCAGCTGATCGCGGAGCCGGATCTGCAGCACCGGTATCTGGGGATTTGAGGGCGGCTACGCCTGTGCCTTTCTCCGATTAGCTCGCCTTCCTGCGCCCGCGTTGTCTGGCTGGTGCCTTTTCTCCCGGTCGCATTCCGGCGCCGATGGACTTTTCAATTGACCGCAAGCGGGCTTCGAGCCTGGGCACGGTGAAATCAATGAATGCACGCAGTTTGACCGGTAACAGCCGGCTGGACGCGTAGACCAGATTGACCGGTGTGGTCTGGCATTCGAACTGGTTGAGCAAGACGACGAGCCGGCGGTCGCGGACGCCTTGCTCTGCCTGATAGCTCGTGACTTGAACGATACCGAGACCCGCTTCGGCTGCGGCGAGCGCGGATTCCGCGATGGTGGTCGACATTCGCACCCGTATCGGGAAGGTCTGATCCGTCCCCGACTCGCGAAACCACCACGTGTTGTGTGGTCCGAGCGCCGACCAGGCGATGCAGTCGTGATTAGCAAGATCGCGCGGATGCGCGGGGACGCCACGGCGATCGAGATATGCCGGACTTGCACATAGTACGATTCGCACATGACCTAGCGCGCGTGCAATGAGGCTACTGTCCGCCAACTCGGCGATGCGTATGGCAGCATCGACTCGCTCCTCGACCAGATTGACGACCCGATCCACGAGCATCAGCCGCAGGTTGATATCCGGGTACGCGGCCAGGAACTCGATCACGACGGGCTGAAGATGCAGGCGCCCAAAGCCGCCCGGTGCGGTCACCGTGAGGTCGCCTTTGGGGGCCCGGTATTCTCCGGCTAGCGATTTTTCCGCGTCCCGGACGTCGTCGAGGATGCGCGAGCAAGCTTCGTAGAACAATTGTCCCTGGTCCGTCAGCGACAGTTTGCGGGTTGAGCGGCGCAAGAGGCGGGCCCCCAGTTCGCTCTCCAGGTCCGCGACGCGCCGGCTCATGGTCGCGAGCGGAATCCCGAACTCACGGGCGGCGGCGGAAAAGCTCCCGGCCTTTGCTACGGCCACGAACGCCGACATGGCTTCAAACCGGTCCATGAATTCTCACCTCGCGAGAGAGTGGTTCCAAAATTTAACGGCTAATCGTTTTCGCGGCGAGCGGCAATATTCCCCCAGGTGATCAGCCGGGAAGCCGCGTGGCGTTCGAGGCCGTCGCATCCTTCATCTTCGAGAATCCAGGAGTAGTCCGAAATGAACAGCAAGTTTCTGGCGGCCATGGCAGCCGTTTTCCTCACCGCCCTCACGGCCGGTGCGATCGCCGCTTCCGGAGGAAAGCCTTCGGTCAGTACGCCTGTGACGAACCTGAAGTTCGGTCCAACCGGCGTCACAGACGGTGTGCACGGCGAATTGTACGCCGCGGCTGCCTACGGCGACCTCGCCCAGGGCGCGCACGGTACCTTCATCAAAATGCCGGCCGGCTTCGTGAGCAAGATCCATACGCACACCGAAGACTACTGGGGTGTGGTGATATCCGGCGTTGGCGTGAATGAGAAGCCGGGCGCTCCGGACGTGGCATTGCCCGTGGGATCCTATTGGTTCCAGAAGGGCGGAGAGCGCCATGTAACCAAGTGCATTTCACCGAATGAGTGCATCTTCTTCATCAATCAGAGCGGCAAGTTCGACTATCTCGGTGACGCCGCGAAATAGCGCGGCGCTTGCGCAGGCGGGAACGCCAGATGCCGTGCGTATCGACGCCGGCCTGGCGTACCGACGGTTTCGAGACAGTCCCAAGGAATGGAAGCGAGAATGATCATGCGTCATTTCAAAAGCGCTGTTGCGATCGTCGGTTCTGCTGCCGGCATTGTCCTGTCGTCCGGCCCGGCCGGTGCACAGGTTCAGAAGTCAGGCGACTTCCTGACTCTCTCGCTGGCGATGGAAGCCGCAGCGGAAAGTGCGCGCGTTTGCGCAGCTCAGGGGTGGCCCGTAAGCGTGACGATCGTCGATGCCGCCGGCAATCCAAAACTTCAGGCCAGGGGCGATTACTCGACCATCCACACCAGGGAATCGAGTTTTAGAAAGGCTTATACGGTAGTCACCCTGGGCCCCGTTTTCGGCTTCGAGACGACAAGCCAGTTCGTCGAACGCCTCAAGAACAATCCGTCGGCGCCAGCGTTGAGTTCGCTCTCGAATATCCTGCCGCTTGCCGGAGCCGTTGCAATCAGCGTTCGCGGCGAAATCGTTGCCGCCATCGGTGTTGGTGGGGCGCCCGGTGGAGAGAAGGACGAAGCGTGCGCGATGGCGGGATTGGCCAAGATCAACGATCGTCTGTCGAAATAGCGCGGGTAATTCCCGGCCTGACCGGCATTCGCCCTCTGTATTGGCAGGACGCACCGCGCTCAAAACATCTCGAAATATTCGCGGTGCTCCCAGTCCGACACTTCGGCCTGGAAGCGCTCGATCTCGGCGTTCTTGATGTGGACGTAGTAATCCACGAACTCCGGCCCTAGCGCCTGCCGAAAGAACGGATCGTCGTTCAATGCGAACACCGCCTCGCGAAGGCTCTTCGGCAGCAGCGCCGCCCTGGTCTCGTACGGCGTAGCGGCCGACGGTCCGGGATCGAGCTTGCGGTCGACGCCGTCGAGGCCGGAGAGGATTTGCGAGGCCATGTAGAGATACGGGTTCGCCGCGGGCTCGCCGATTCTGTTCTCCAGCCGCGTCGCGGCATCGCCTGCGCCGCCAAGCACGCGGATCATGACGCCGCGATTGTCGCGGCCCCAGATCGCGCGATCGGGCGCCAGCGAATAGGAGCGATAGCGCTTGTAGCCGTTGATCGTGGGCGTGGTGAACACGGTGGAGGCGCGGGCGTGCTCCAGCAGGCCGGCGAGATAGGCGCGGCCGAACGGGCTCAGCACCTGGTCCTTTTCGCCGCTCATGAACGCGTTGCCGCCATCGGCGCGCGACACCAGCGATTGGTGCAGGTGCCAGCCGGAGGCAAATACATTCGGCAGTTTCGGCCGGCACATGAAGGTGGCGTGATAGCCATGGCGGCGGGCGATCTGTTTCACGGCCGAGCGAAACAGCACCATGTTGTCGGCGGGCGTCAGCCCCTTCGCCGGCGCAAAGGTGAATTCGCACTGGCTCGGGCCGAATTCGACCTCCACCGAGCGCAGCGGCAGGCCGAGCGCCAGCACGTCGCGGCGGATGATCTCCAGCGCCGGCTCCATCTGGTCGAAACGCTGCTCGGTCAGATATTGATAGCCGTGCGAGAGCAGGCTGACGGAGGGCGGGCGCCCCGGCTGGCCGGCGTCCTCGGGCGCCATGTGGGCGTCGTCGAGCTTGAACAGATGGAATTCGACCTCGAGCCCGGCGACGAAATCGTAGCCGCGGCCGCCGAGCTGATCGATCACCTTGCGGAAGAGATTTCGCGTCGCGAACGGCACCGGGCGGCCATCGTTGAAATGGAGATCGCAGAGCAGCCAGCCGGTGGTCGGCGCCCAGGGCAGCACGCGGAACGTCAAGGGATCCGCCACCATCAGCACGTCGGCGGCGCCTTCCATCTCCTTCATGCCAAAGCCGCCGCCGGACGTGAACACCGGAAACACCGTCTTGTGCGAGGTGTCTTTCGCCAGCATCGTCGTGGTGATCGAGCAGCCGCTTTCGAGAGAGGCGATCGCCTCGCTTGCGATCAGCGTCTTGCCGCGCAAGATGCCGTGCTGGTCGGGGAAGGAGAGGCGGATGACTTCGAGGTTTTTCTCCTCGACGATCTTGCGCAGGCGGGCGGCGGCGTCCTGCTGTTCGCGAGACCACAGGCCATGACGTTCGACGAAACTCAACGCGTTCTCCCATCTTCCGTCATTCCGGGGCGATGCGAAGCATCGAACCCGGAATCTCGAGATTCCCTCGGTGTGCAATTGCACACCTGAGGTCTGGTCCTTCGGACCATCCCGGAATGACGGTGCCCAAAACCATCACTCCGCCGCCGTCAGATGATGCACCTTGCCCGCGATGTCGCGCGGCACCGGGGCGGCCCAGGGCGCGCCGCGGCGGCGCTTGACGTCGACTTCCATCCAGTACAATTCCCAGCCCTGCGTCGGCCCGATGCCGTCCATGGTCGCGGGGCCCTGGATCGCGCGCGCCGACGCTTCGTCCAGATGCAGCATCGGCTTCTCGCCGCCGGCAACCTTCTCGATCTCCTGCCGCAGCAGCCGGCGGTATTGCACGATCGCCTTGTCGGACTGGCCGAGATGCTCGTTGGTGCGGTCCTGGATCGCGCCCATCGATTCCACCGCCCACTGGTCGTGGACGTTGATGTCCGAACCCATGCCGGTATAGGTCGCGGTCGCCTGCTCGTGCGGATCGAAGCCGTAATCGTTGCTCTTGTTCTTGCGCGATGTGTAGTCCGGCAATTCGTAGAGTTCGAGGCGCTGGTCGCGCATCTTCTGCTTGTCGACCGGCGCTGTGTAGCTGGTGAAGATCGCGTACCAGTAACAGTTCTCGTCATCGACCGGCACGTGCCACTGCGTGATCGTCATTTCCGTGCTCATCGGGATGACGAAGCCGTGCGGAAATAATTGATTGGTGACGCGGACATGCGTCCGCCCTTCATCGAGCTCGCGCAGCGCGATCAGCCGCATTCCATATTCGGTGTGTTCGACATTGATGATCGGGTTGTCGTACTCGCGCAAAATCTTGGTCATCGGCATGTCGCTGCCGGCGGACGCGCCGCGGAACTGCTTGCCATAGGCGGTGGACGTATCCTCATCCTCGAAAAACCGATGCAGGAACGAGGCGTGCGCGGGATCGATGCCGACCTCCAGCGCCTGCAGCCAGTTGCAGGCCATGTGGCCCTTGAACGCGAAGGTGTGGCTGCCGGGCGCGACAAAACAGTCGATCTCCGGGAACACCGGCGGCTCGCCTTCGCCCAGATAAGCCCAGAGGATGCCGCTCTTCTCGACCACGGGATAGGAGCGCTGCTTGATGCCCTGGCACAGCTTTGAGCCCTTCGGTTCGGCGGGCGTCTCGATGCACTGGCCGGAGACATCGAACAGCCAGCCATGGAAGGAACAGCGCAGTCCGCCGTTTTCGAGCCGGCCAAAGGCGAGGTCGGCGCCGCGATGCGCGCAATGCCGATCGATCAGGCCGTAGCGGCCTTCCTCGTCGCGAAAAAGCACGAGGTTTTCGCCAAGCAGCTTCACCGGGCGCACCGGCCGCGCGCCCTCCAATTCATCAACCAGCGCTGCCGGCTGCCAGTACATCCGCATCAGCTTCCCACAGGGGTCCTTGCGGCCGGTGCGGGTGATCAGGTCGTTCGCTTCCTGGCTCATCATGGCGACGATCTCCGGGATGTTGTTCGTCTATTGAACATTTGTGCGATTTTATCGTAGGCTCGATCCGAGGCAAGCGGATTTTGGAGGCAGCGATGCCCAAGCTTAAGCGCGACGAGGACGCAGGCAACCGCGTCGCGACCGATTTCGTCGAAAGTCTCGACCGTGGTTTACGCGTGCTGGAAGTGTTCGGCGGCAGCCAGCAGCCAATGACGCTAAGCGATCTCGCCAAGGCGTCCGGGCTCGCGCGCGCCACCGCGCGGCGGATTCTCTTCACGCTCGAACATGCCGGCTTTGTCGCCACCGACGGCAAATTATTCCGCCTGACACCGCGTGTGCTCGTGCTGGCGTCGAGCTATCTGGCGTCCAACCACGTCGTCTCGGTGCTGCAGCCCGCGCTCGATAGACTGTCCGCCGAGGCGCAGGAGATTGCGTCGATGGCGATCCTCGACGGCAACGACGTCGTGTTCATCGCCCGCGCGAGCCCGACGCGGATATTCTCCGCGGGGATCGATATTGGTTACCGTTTGCCGGCGTTCTGCACATCCGTCGGCCGTGTGCTGCTGTCGCGGCTGCCCGATGACGAACTGGCCGCGGCCTTGGACAAGATGGACCTCGTGCAGATGACGCCTTTCACCGTCACCGACAAGAAGAAGCTGCAAAAGGCGATTATCGCAGTCCGTGCGCAGGGCTATTCGCTGGTCGATCGCGAGGCGGAGCCCGGCTTTCGCTCGATCTCGGTGCCGGTCCGCCGCTATGACGGCGCGATCGTCGCCGCCATCAACATGGGCGCGCATGTCGATCGCGTGTCGTCGGCCGAAATGGTCGAGCGCTTCCTGCCGCGGCTGAGCGAAGCGGCGGCGTCGGTGAAGTCGATGCTGGTGTGATTGCTCTATCCGCCGTCATTGCGAGCGCAGCGACGCAATTCATTTCTCGGCTCGGGGATAGACCGTATTGCTTCGCTGCGCTCGCATGCACAAACGTTTCGCGTTTGTTGCAGACAATGACGTGGTGAGACATTCATTCCCTTACCGCTGCGGCCAGCGCTTGAACGCGGCTTCGATCGCCTCGAATTGGGCGACGACTTTCGGCGTGACAATGTAGTGCAGCGTTGCCGCGACCGACAGCCCGACGACGGTGGCGATGATCACATATTGCGTCAGCAACGCCAGCAAGATCCTGCGCCGCAAGCGCCGCCTTGCCTTCCGCGGCCTCGTGGCGGCAGAGAAAGCGTCTTCGCTGTCAGCGGTGCTCATGGGGTCACACCGAGCGTGGCCACCTCTCAATACTCGTTCAGCAGCTGATCGAGCCGCGACTTCAGCCGGCGATTGGCTCGTTCGCTGTCGCGCAGTTTGCGTGCCCAATCCAGCGTGACGACAATGCCTTTTTCGAGTTCTTCAGAGAACATCAGTCCGGCGGCGTTCCGGTCGCGCCAGGCCAGGCGGGCCGTGCAGGACAGCCCTTTGCGCACGACGTCGAATTCGACGCGATCGGGTAGCATGGCCGCATTCTCGAACTCGATCCTCGCGCCGCGCGGGCTGAAATTGCGCACGATGCAGTCCAGCGTCGAACGGCGGGCGTGGAAGGCGACCACGCCGCCGTAGTAAACGCGGTTCCTTGGATGTTGACGACGCTCCAGCATGTCTCCGCTCCATTCGATTAAGGATTCGGTAACACAATTGGAGGGTGTGCGGCAGCATCCGCGCGCATGAGTCGCTGGCGGAGGTTAATGCGTGTGCGCTGCAATCTGGGCGGGAACCACCCTTGCGGGCAACAAAGTTTCCAAGGCCGACTATGGACTCTTTCCGGCTCGGCTTCGGGATACTTACCACATCTATTACGCGACTGCCGCTGCGGGTCTCAGGACGCAGGGTAAGAATTCTGACCACCTGGGAACTCCAGGCGGGCTACGTCGCGCCCGAAGTCTACGCATGTGCCGCCCGCAGCTCGAGTAACGAGAGCCAAGCCATCCGCATCGTTGCCGTTCCGCGGAGCGTCATTGAGTGGCGAGAAGTCCGCGCAACCATCGGTCTGTAATCTGGTTCACAGGCAATATTTCTCTTTGCCCTTAGGATGCCGGTCGTTCCGAACTTTGGCAGCTACACAATTTTAGATCGATAAAAGAAGTTCTTCGTCTCATCCCGACGCAACTGATTTTTCATGACGTGGCTATGGGAGATCACTCCATGACGGCGACCTCAAAGAAGCTTCGGTATTGGGTAGACATGGCGATTGAATGCATTCGCCGAGATCATACGCAGGTGCTTAGCATCGGAGACCAAAAGGGTCCATTTTTGAGCGCGCGCGCTCTGGGCATGGCGTTGGCCGCACTCAACGATGCCCATGCCCATGCATCCGGCCGTTCGCGACTTCTGAACATCGGGCCGCCGCCCGGGCTCCCAGGAGCAAATCCTGACGTGGCGGCAGCCGCCGCCTGCAGTCAGGTCCTTCTCAGGCGCTATCCAAATCAGATTCGCTTTCTGGATCCGGCATGGGGACATTGGCTGGAATACTTTGGGCAAGGACCCACCGGGAGCGCTGCCGAACAAGCAGGACGTGCCTTTGGCGACGCGGTGCACGCACTCGGCGCGACGGACGCAGCCAATGCCACCGCGGATCAATACGTTCCAACCGGCGCTCCCTATACGCATGTCGCTCCACCGAACCAGCCCATGCAACACTACGCCGGAGGCAAGTGGGGCGATTCGACCCCGTTGCTCGCCACGCGGATCACGCAATTTCCGTCGCCTCCCGGGCGCGTCTCGGCAACCACAGTGAACCCGACGCCACATTATGCCGCCGACTTCGCCCATGTTGCCTCGAAGGGTACGTTGCCACGAACTGGAGGTACACGGACGTTGCCGGAAGAGGTCATCGGAATCGCTTGGGGCTACGACGGTCCGCCGGAACTGGGCACGCCGCCTCGACTCTATCTTCAGGTCGTTCTCACCGCCCTCGACGCGATCGAAGCACGCGCGCCGGGCAAATTGAACCTTGCGGATGAGCTGACCATCGTGGCCGGAGCCGGAATTGCAATGGCTGACGCCGGAATTGATGCGTGGCACTACAAGTATTCGCCCATGCACATGATGTGGCGTCCGGCCGTCGGAATTCCAAATGCTGTACCGGGAAACGGAGTGGCTATTCCTGGCTGGTTACCGCTCGGCCGGCCTGATACGAACGGCAACGGCGTCGGACTAACGCCTGATTTTCCGGCATATCCTTCTGGACATGCAACCTTCGGGGCGGCGGCACTTCAGCTTCTGCGGCTCTTCCTGGTCGAAAAAGGCGTGACGTCCTTCAATTCAAAGGGAGTAGACAAGTTCAGCTTCGATTTCGTGTCCGATGAATTCAATGGTCGCAACGCCGATCCCCGAACGATGCTCCCCAGAGATCACCTCACGCTCGGGTACGATAATCTGTGGCAGGCGATCACCGACAACTCGATCAGCCGTGTGTACCTTGGTGTTCATTGGCAGTTCGACGGGATCACCAAACGCAATGCGGCAAACACGGACGACGAATTTGGAGTTCCGACGCCCGATCATCTCGGACACACGGGTGGCGTGTGGCTTGGTGCGAAGATTGCCAATCAGATCGCTCCGAAACTGGGCGTTCAGCAAGCGACAATTGCTGCGTCTAAGATTTCCTGACTACTGACGTGACAGTGCCCATGGCTCAGGAGTCATGGGCGCTCACGTTACGGATCAGACGGGCAGCGTCGCGCTCGCAATCGCCGCTCAGGACGCCGCGCTGCGCAGCCCGAAAGCGTGCTGGTCGCGCAGCACCGGCGCCACCGCGTCGCTGAGCCGCTTCGCGGCAGCCTCGACCGACAGCCCGGCGGTGTCGACGACGGCGGCGGCGCGGGCGTATAGCGGTTCGCGGCTGAGCAGGATGTTGCGCAGCTCCGCCATCGCCGAGCGGTCGTCCGCCATCGGGCGCAGATCGCCCTGGCCGCGGACGCGGGCCATGTGTTCTTCCGGCTCGGCCTTGAGCCAGATGGTGTAGAACGACGACAGGATCAGATCGAAGGTCAGCGGTTCGGAGACGATGCCGCCGCCGGTCGCCAGCACCATCAGCTCCTTGCGCGCCAGCAATTGCGTCAGCGCGGTCTGCTCCATGCGGCGAAAGCCTTCCTGGCCGTAGAGCGCAATGATCTCGGCGACGGACAAGCCGTTCTGCGCCTCGATCTCTTTGTTGAGTTCGACGAATTGCCAGCCGATCTTTTTCGCCAGCATCCTGCCGAGCGTGGATTTGCCGGCGCCGCGCAGGCCGATCAGGGCGATGCCGGCGAACGACGTCCGCCGCAGCGTCGATGGGCCGCCACCGGCGAGCGCGTCCTTGGCCTGCGCGATCTGCGCCGGCGTCGCCTTGCGCAGGAGGTCGCGGATCACGGCCCAGTCCGGCGCCGGTTCGGCCGATGGGATCAGATCTTCCAGATGCGCGCCCATCGCGTTGGAGACGCGCCGCAGCAGCACGATTGAAACATTGCCCTTGCCGCTTTCGAGCTGCGCGATATAGCGCTCGGAAATCCCCGATACCTTGGCGAGCACTTTTCGCGACATGCCGCGCAACGCCCGCATGGTGCGAACGCGCTGGCCGAGCTGCTCGAGAAAACCGGTTTCGGGGTCGCTGGCCTCGGTCAATGTTCCTCGTGCGGCTGGGCTGGCGTTCGGACTAATCAGGAAACATAATGCCGACGAGGATTGACAGCAAGCAACGCCGGTGGCTTTCTATGCATTATAATTCTAAAAGTTGGGGAGAAGCGTTGGCATGTCCGGTTCGTACAATGCGGTGACCTGGCTGCTCGATCGCAATGTCGAAGCCGGCCGTGGCGCCAAGCTCGCTTTCACCGACACCGTCTCCGAACTCAGCTATGGCGACCTGCAGCAGCAGACTTGTCGGGTCGCCAACATGCTGCGCCGGCTCGGCGTCCGCCGCGAAGAGCGGGTCGCCATGATCATGCTCGACACCGTCGATTTTCCCGCGGTATTCCTCGGTGCGATCCGCGCCGGCATCGTGCCGGTGCCGCTCAACACGCTGCTGACCTCAGATCAATACGCCTACGTGCTGGCGGATTGCCGGGCGCGCGTCCTGTTCGTTTCCGAGGCGCTCTATCCGGTCGTGAAGGACGTTGTCGGGCGGATGCCGGATCTGGAGCATGTCGTCGTTTCCGGCAATGATGCGAAGGGCCACAGGAAACTGGCCGACGAACTCGCAGGCGAAAGCGACGCGTTCGACACCGCGCCGACGCATGCGGAGGAGCCGGCGTTCTGGCTCTATTCGTCGGGCTCGACCGGCATGCCCAAGGGCGTGCGGCATCTGCACGCCAGCCTGCAGGCGACCGCGGATACCTACGCCGCCCAGGTGCTAGGCATCCGCGAGAGCGACGTCTGCCTGTCGGCGGCAAAGCTGTTCTTCGCCTATGGGCTCGGCAACGCGCTGACATTTCCGATGTCGGTCGGCGCCACCACCATACTGAACGCCGAGCGGCCGACGCCGGCGCGGATGTTCGAGCTGTTGAACATATTCAATCCGACGGTCTTCTACGGCGTGCCGACGCTGTTTGCCGCGATGCTCAACGACGAGACGCAAAAGGGCGCGCGCGCCGGGACGCGGCTGCGCATCTGCACCTCGGCCGGCGAGGCGCTGCCGGAATCGGTCGGCAACGCCTGGAAGGCGCGCTTTAACGCCGACATTCTCGACGGTGTCGGCTCGACCGAACTGCTGCACATCTTCCTGTCGAATGCGCCCGGCGACCTCAAATACGGCTCGTCCGGGCGTCCGGTGCCCGGCTACAAGGTGCGACTGGTCAACGAGGCCGGCAACGACGTGCCGGACGGCGAGGTCGGCGAGTTGCTGGTCGAGGCGCCCTCGGCCGCCGAAGGTTACTGGAACCAGCGCAGCAAGAGTCGCCAGACCTTTCAGGGCCACTGGACCTACACCGGCGACAAATACACGCGCGACGCGGAGGGCCGCTACACCTTCTGTGGCCGTAGCGACGACATGTTCAAGGTTTCGGGCATCTGGGTCTCGCCGTTCGAGGTCGAGAGCGCGCTGATCACCCATCCGGCCGTGCTGGAAGCCGCCGTGGTGCCCGAGGCCGATCCGGAAGGCTTGCTGAAGCCGAAGGCGTTCGTCGTGCTGCGGCCGGACAGCAAGACCGATGGCCTGCATGAATCGCTGAAGGAGCACGTCAAGCAGAAGATCGGCCCGTGGAAATATCCGCGCTGGATCGATGTGGTGGAGTCGTTGCCGAAGACGGCGACGGGGAAGATCCAGCGATTCAAGTTGCGCGATGGCGAGATGGCGAAGCCATGACAAGCCGGGCATTTAAGGCACAAAACTTTGCCGTTGACAGCGGTCGTTCCCTCCCCCCTTGCGGGGGAGGGCTAGGGAGAGGGGTGGCGGCAACGGCGGTGTGTGCGGCTTACCCCTCTCCCCAACCCTCCCCCGCAAGGGGGGAGGGAGCGCACCGCGCCGTGTGGTGAGGGGAGCGACTACAATGACCACCCTTACCCCCAACGGCTTCCTCACCATCGGAGCCGCCCATCTCGAATACCGCATGATCGGCCCGCCGCCCGAGCAGGCGCCGACGATCGTGATGCTGCATGAAGGCCTCGGCTCCGCCGGCCTCTGGGGCGACTTTCCGGAAAAGCTGCAGGCCGCGACCGGCATCGGCGTGTTCGCCTATTCGCGCGCCGGCTACGGCCATTCGACGCCGGCAAAACTGCCGCGGCCGCTGGACTACATGCATGTCGAGGCGCTGGACGTGCTGCCAAAGCTGCTCGACAAGATCGGTTTTCGCCGCGGCATGCTGCTTGGGCATTCCGACGGCGCCTCGATCGCGGCGATCTATGCCGGCTCGCACCAGGATCACCGCGTGCAGGGGCTGGCGCTGATCGCGCCGCATTTCGTCGTCGAGAATGTTTCGGTCGCCTCGATCGCGGAGATTAAGACAGCCTACGAGACCACCAGTCTGAAAGAAAAACTCACGCGCTGGCACAAGGATGCCGACAACGCCTTCTACGGCTGGAACGGCGCGTGGCTCGATCCGAAATTCCGCGATTGGGATATTTCCGAATACCTCGCCTATATCCGCGTGCCGGTCGCCATCGTGCAGGGCGCCGACGATCAGTACGGCACCATGCGCCAGATCGAGATCGCGCAGGCGGAGTGCTACTGCCCGGTCGATGTCACGGTCATCCCGGGCGCTGGCCATTCTCCGCAACGCGAGGCGGCGGACGCGACGTTGGCGGTGATCACCGATTTCGCGGCCAGCGTATTCAGGGTGAACGGGGTGCCGGCGGCCTGAAGCGCTGCCGGGACTGCCAAGCCTTGCTCTGATCAATCCATTCGCCGAAAATGAAAGAAAATGCATATTCGGGCGGATATGAGCTGGACGAGGTCCGAAACATGCATTATTGTGCATATCCAGAAGTCCAATAATCGCTCAAGGGTGGCTCATGGCCAGCGACGATCGCGTCCTCGCAGGCGGCGCGAAGTTCATCGATTTCCAGACCGACCCGTCGCGCTACCGGCACTGGAAGCTCGCCGTGGACGGCGACGTCGCGACGCTGACCATGGACGTCGATGAAAACGGCGGTCTGTTCGAGGGCTACCAGCTCAAGCTGAATTCCTACGACCTTGGCGTCGACATCGAACTGGCCGATGCCGTGCAGCGGCTGCGTTTCGAGCACCCCGAAGTGAAGGTCGTCGTGATGCGCTCGGGCAAGAACCGCGTGTTCTGTGCCGGCGCCAACATCCGCATGCTGGCGGGCTCTACCCACGCCCACAAGGTCAATTTCTGCAAGTTCACCAACGAGACCCGCAACGGGCTGGAAGACTCCTCGGAGAATTCCGGGCAGCGCTTCATCACCGTCGTCAACGGCACCGCCGCCGGCGGCGGCTACGAACTGGCGCTGGCGACCGATCACATCATTATGGCCGACGACGGCGCGGCGGCGGTGGCGCTGCCGGAGGTGCCGCTGCTGGCGGTGTTGCCGGGCACCGGCGGGCTGACGCGCGTCGTCGACAAGCGCAAGGTGCGCCGCGACCATGCGGATTTCTTCTGCACCATCGAGGAAGGCATCAAGGGCAAGCGCGCGGTGGCGTGGCGGCTGGTCGACGAGATCGCGCCGAACAGCAAGCTGGAAGCCAGGGTCGCCGATCGCGCCAAGGCCTTCGCGGCGGAATCGAAGCGCAACGGCAGCGGCAAGGGCGTCGCGCTTTCGCCGCTCAGCCGCACCATCGATGACAGCGGCATCCGCTACGGCTTCGTCAGCGTCGATATCGATCGCGCGGCGCGCATCGCCACCATTTCGATCAAGGCGCCGGAGGCGCCGCCGCCCGCCGATATCGACGGGATGATCGCGCAAGGCGCTTCGTTCTGGCCGCTGCAGGTGGCGCGCGAACTTGATGATGCGATCCTGCATCTGCGCATCAACGAACTCGAGATCGCGATGCTGGTGTTCAAGAGCCATGGCGATGCCGCCAATGTGGTCGCCTGTGATGCGTTCCTCGACGCCAACAAGGCGCATTGGCTGGTCAACGAGATCAGGCATTACTGGAAGCGGGTGTTGAAACGCATCGACGTCACCTCGCGCACGCTGGTGACGCTGGTCGAGCCCGGCTCATGCTTTGCCGGGACGCTGGCCGAACTCGTGTTCGCCGCCGACCGCTCCTACATGCTGATCGGCTCGCGGCAGGGCGACAACCGCCAGCCGCCGGCGCTGCAGCTGACCGCGATGAACTTTGGCCCGTATCCGATGAGCCACGGCCTGACGCGGCTGCAGTCGCGCTTCCAGGCTGATCCGGCCGACCGCGATCGCGCGGAAGCCACGATCGGCACGACCCTCGATGCCGAGGTGGCCGAGGAACTCGGCCTCGTCACCTTCGCGCTCGACGACATCGACTGGGACGACGAGGTCCGCGTGTTCCTGGAGGAGCGCACGTCGTTCTCGCCCGACGGTCTCACCGGCATGGAAGCCAATCTGCGCTTCGTCGGGCCGGAGACCATGGAGTCAAAGATCTTCTCGCGCCTGACGGCGTGGCAGAACTGGATTTTTCAGCGCCCCAACGCGGTCGGCGAAGACGGCGCGCTGCGCCGCTACGGCACCGGCCAGAAGGCGCAGTTCGACATGACACGGGTTTAGACAAGATTTCCGCCGTCATCCTGAGGTGCGAGCGACAGCGAGCCTCGAAGGATGGTTGGAGCCCGACAAGCATCCTTCGAGACGCGGCGAAGACGCCGCTCCTCAGGATGACGATCGCGCAAGACGCTAGAAAGACGCCGAGGAGGCTGCCATGAACTTCATGAACGTCGACTACTCCACCAAGATTCCGAACAACGTCAATCTCAGCGAAGACCGCCAGGTGCTGAAGGCGCTGGAGGGCTGGCATCCCGGCTACATGGACTGGTGGGGCGACATGGGGCCGGAAGGCTTTCAGCAGTCGCTGGTCTATCTGCGCACCGCCTATTCGGTCGATCCCCGCGGCTGGGCCAAGTTCGACTACGTCAAAATGCCGGAATACCGCTGGGGCATCCTGCTGGCACCACAGGAAGAGAACCGCGTCATCCCGTTCGGCGAGCATTACGGCAAGCCGGCCTGGCAGGAAGTCCCCGGCGAACATCGCGCCACGCTGCGCCGCCTGATCGTGATCCAGGGCGACACCGAGCCGGCCTCGGTCGAGCAGCAGCGCCATCTCGGCAAGACCGCGCCGTCGCTCTACGATCTGCGCAACCTGTTCCAGGTCAATGTCGAGGAAGGTCGCCACCTCTGGGCGATGGTCTACCTGCTGCAGAAATATTTCGGCCGCGACGGCCGCGAGGAGGCGGACGATCTGCTGCGCCGCCGCTCGGGCGATGCGGATAGCCCGCGCATGCTCGGCGCCTTCAACGAGGCGACGCCGGACTGGCTGTCGTTCTTCATGTTCACCTATTTCACCGACCGCGACGGCAAGATGCAACTGCATTCGCTGGCGCAGTCCGGCTTCGATCCGCTGTCGCGCACCTGCCGCTTCATGCTGACCGAAGAGGCGCATCACATGTTCGTCGGCGAGACCGGCATCAGCCGCGTCGTGCAGCGCACCTGCGATGCAATGCGGGAGGCCGGCATCACCGATCCGACCGATATCGCCAAGGTCCGCGCGCTCGGCGTGATCGACCTGCCGACCATCCAGAAGAAGCTGAATTTGCACTACTCGCTGTCGCTCGACCTGTTCGGCTCGGAGGTCTCGACCAACGCCGCCAACGCCTTCAATGCCGGCATCAAGGGCCGCTACAAGGAAACCCAGATCGACGACGACCACCAGCTCAAGAACGCGACCTATCCGGTGCTGAAGCTGGTCGATGGCGTGATCAAGCGCGTCGACGAGCCGGCGCTGACCGCGCTCAACATGCGGCTGCGCGACGACTACACGCAGGATTGCGTCAAGGGCCTGCTGCGCTGGAACAAGGTGATCTCGACCGCGGGCTACCAGTTCAAGCTGACGCTGCCGGACGTCGCGTTCCACCGCCAGATCGGCGAATTCAAGGACGTCCACGCGACGCCGGACGGCGTGCTGATCGACGATGCCACGTGGAATGCTCGCAGGAACGAGTGGCTGCCGTCGACGGCCGACGGCGAGTTCATCGCCTCGCTGATGAAGCCGGTCACTGAAGTGGGCGCCTACGCCCCCTGGATCTCGCCGCCGAAGGTCGGCATCGACAACAAGCCGGGCGACTTCGAATATGTGAAGATCGATACGTGAAGGATGCTTAATCTGCGCCTTCAATACAGGCTGTCATCACCCGCGAAAGCGGGTGATCCAGTATTGAGGCGCTGATTGTCGAACCGAGAAGCCGCGGCGTACTGGATCCCCCGCCTTCGCGGGGGATGACAGGTGGGGTGCTTCGTAACGCCTACCCCGAAATCTCCAGCCCGGCATTGGCGTACACCACGCCGCCATCGACCGCGATGGTGTTGCCGACAACGTAGTCGCCGGCGCGCGAGGCGAGGTAGATCGCAATGCCGGCCATGTCCTCGACCGTTCCGATGCGCTTCGACGGAATCCGCTTCGCCAGTTCGTCCGCCTGGTCGCGCGCGGCGCGGTTCATGTCGGAGGCGAACGCGCCGGGCGCGATCGCGGTGACGTTGATGTTGTCCTTGATCAGTTTCGTCGCCAGGCGCCGCGTCAGGTGGATCACCGCCGCCTTGCTGGCGCCGTAGGAATAGGTCTCGCCCGGGTTGACGAAGATGCCGTCGATCGAGGCGATGTTGATCACCTTGGCCGGTCGCGCGGGCAAGGCCGCCGCGCGCAGCGGCTTTGCCAGCGCCTTGGTCAGGAAGAACAGCGACTTGACGTTGAGGTCCATGACCTTGTCCCAGCCGTTCTCCGGAAATTCGTCGAACTCCGCGCCCCAGGCGGCGCCGGCATTGTTGACGAGGATGTCGAGCTTCGGTTCGAGCTTTGTGATTTCGGCGGCGAGCCTGTTGCAGCCTTCCAGCGTCGAGATGTCGATCGGCAGCGCGATGCATTCGCCGTCATAGGCAGAGGTGAGCTCCTGCGCGGTGGCCTCGCAGGGGCCGGCCTTGCGCGCGGTGATGTAGACCTTCGCCGCGCCCTGCGCGAGAAAGCCGGCCGCGATCATCTTGCCGATGCCGCGCGAGCCGCCGGTGATCAGCGCGATGCGCCCCTGAAGCGAAAACAGATCCTTGAACATGCGTACCTCCATTGTCTTGCCGGAGGTTTTGGGCGGGGCAGGGGGACGAGTCAAGGAAAGGCTGTTGTCCCTTCTCCCACAAGGGGAGAAGGGAAGACTACGCCGCGTCGATGCGACGAAAGCCGTTCCACACCGCGGTCGCCGCCCCTGACGTCAGCACCGGGAGGATGCGTTCGTCCTGGTAGTTGCCGTTGAGCGAGACCCGCTGCAGCGCTGTCATGTGCGCGGCGCTTTCGGGAAAGATCATGCCCGGCCGCGTCGTCACCGCGGTCTTGAAGCCGGCGGTCTGCGCCAGGCGGAATTCGCGCGGGCCGGCTGCGGTACGGTCGCCATACGGATAGGCCAGATGCAGCACCGGCCGCTGCAACGCCGCCTCGATCCGTTCGCGGCCGGTCGCCAGTTCGAACGTGGCGGTCTCCTCGCTCTGTCGCGACAGCTTGCCATGCGTGATCGTATGGGCGCCGATCGTCACCAGCGGATCGTTTGCGAACGCCTGCAACTCCTCCCAGGACATGCAGAGTTCGCGGGCGATCGTGGTTTCGTCCACCGCGTGCCGCGCGCACAGCGCGGACATTTCCCGCTGCATGTCGTGATCTGTCGGCAATTCGCGCAGCCAGTCGTGCACACGGTTGAAGGCGGCGCACTTCGCCGACGGCGTCGATGCGTCGAGGCGGGTGGTAACTCCGGATATCGGCACCTCGATCGCGGAAGCCGCCGCAATCACCCGCTCCAGCGCGACCCACCACAACCGGCCGGTGCCTTCGGCGAAATCGCTCGCGACATAGACGGTCAACGGCGCGCCGAACTCGCGCATCACCGGCAGCGCGAAGTCGCGGTTGTCGCAATAGCCGTCGTCGAGGGTAAAACAGGCGAAGCGCCGCATGAAATCGCGCGCCTGCAGCCGCTGATGCACCTCGTCCATGGTGACGATGTCGATATCAAGGCTGCGCAGATGCCCAAGCACGGCGCGCAGGAATTCCGGCTCGATCTCGAGATGATGATTGGGCTGGAACGCACCGCCGCGTCGCGGACGGACATGGTGCAGCATGAAAATGACGCCGACGCCTGCGAAGATTGGCCGCAGCAGGTGGTGCGCGCCGGAAATATAAAGCGCTTCCAGGCCGGCGCGGATCACGGTGTTGCGGAGCAGTTTCATCGAAATGCGGGCAGCCCGGTTATTTACGGGGGGAAAATAGCGAAAGACCGCTGAAGAAACTGTTAGCCGGGCCGGTTTTGAGTCCGCTTCGGCGCCTGCGACATTTCGCGTTTGACAGCCCCGCAAGGGTTTGTTTTCTCTCCGTTCCGGACGCCGGCGGGAATTCGAATGCGTGGACTTTTCAGGTGGAGTGGCAAATGGTGGCTCGGCGTCATTCCGTTGGTCATATTCTGGGCCATCGCCGCCTGGACCAGCACCGAACCGCTTGAAGCCGACCTGGTGCAGCGGTCAACCGCCGCCCTCAAGGACGCAGTCCTCGACAAGCGGCGGATCACGGTCGCCGGCCGCGATGTGACGCTGGCTGCGGACGCCTTTGCCGAAGACGGGCGGCAGCGCGCGGTCGCGTCGGTGGAAGCGGTGCCGGGGGTCCGGCTGGTCAATGATGAAACCAGGCTGGTTCCCGAAGCAAAGCCGTTCGTCTGGTCGGCCGAGCGCGACGTGCTTCGGGTGACGCTGTCGGGCAGTTCGCCGCTGCCGGCGATCAAGGCCCGCTTGATGGAGGCCGCCCGCGCCGGCCTCGGCGGGGTCGAAGTGGTGGACCGGATGGGGCTTTCGCGGGGCGCGCCCGCGCGCTTCGACACGGCCGCGCTGCTGCTGCTCGATCAAATTGGCAAGCTGAAAGACGGCAAGATCACGCTGTCGGACAGCCAGGTCAGCCTTTCCGGCATGGCGCGCGAGCTTGGCGGCCGCGAGGCCATCGCCGCCGCGCTGAAAAACCTGCCCGAGGGCTTTTCGGTCGCCTCCAATGAGATCAAGGCACCGCCTTACGTCTTCCAGGCCTACAAGGATCCGGTCGCGATGACGCTGACGCTGACCGGCAATGCGCCGGATGCCGGCGCCCATGCCGCACTCGTGGCGGCGGCGGGACGCAAGTTCTTCAGCGAAAAGGTCGTCGACAACCTCAAGGAAAGCATCGGCGCGCCGGCGGGTTTTGCCAATGCGGTGGTCGCGGCGCTCGGCGCGTTGTCGCGGCTGTCGACCGGCACGCTCGTCGTCTCCGACCGCGAGGTCAAACTGTCGGGCGATGCGCTCTACGAAAGCGCCGCCGGGCAAATCCGCGCCGGCCTGGGCAAGGATTTTCCGCAGGGCTGGCAGTTCAAGCCGGAAGTCTCGGTCAAGCCGGCCGCGGCGCCGGTGGACGCCACCGTCTGCCAGCAACTGTTCGCCGAACTGCTCGGCAAGGCGCGGATACGCTTTGAATCGGGCAAGGCCGACATCGCCGCCGACTCCGCCGGCCTGCTCGACCGCCTGATCGAAACCGCGTTGCGCTGTCCGACCGCCAATATCGAGATCGCAGGCCATACCGACAGCGACGGTGACGAGGCCGCCAACCAGGCGTTGTCCGAGCGACGCGCCAAGGCCGTCGCCGACTATCTGGTATCGGCGGGATTGCCGGCCGAGCGGTTCAGCGCGGTGGGCTACGGCGCGACACAGCCCGTCGCCGGCAACGATACCGACCAGGGCAAGGCGCAGAACCGCCGCATCGATTTCGTGGTGAAGTGAGCATGGCGTACCTGACCACATTCTACTGGGGCTGGTTGCTGGCGTCGGTGCTGCTCGGCTTCGCGATGGGCTGGATATCCGTGGTCCAGCACGGCGAGGGGGTCACCGGCAGGCTGCGCTGGGCGCTGTCGGTGCTGGTCGCAGCCCTGGTCGGCGCCGCATTGGCCCGCGTCGTCCCGGGCCGCTTCGGTTACTGGCTCGACCTCGGGCTGATCATGTTCGGCCTCTATCTCGGCGGCTGCGTGGTCGGATCCTGCCTGCGCAACTGGGTCGTCGCCCGCAGCGCCCCGCCGGCGTGACCGCGAAATGTTCCGGCGGCAGCACCGCGGCGATTGTCACGGCTTGTTGACCGGCTCGGACCAGGGTCAAACAGGCGTGCAACCGGGGAAATGGGGCGAAACCGTACTACTACCGTCATCGGTTCTGCCTAATATGTTGAAGAAGCGCGTTTTATTCTGGCCGGGCGAATTCCACTCCGGCTCAAAACGCGCTACCACAGGAACCAGGGAGCAGCGTAGCGCCGGCGGGTTCACGCCATCGCCGTCGTCGCATAGCGCAATTCGAGGTGTCGATGCTGGAAGCCATACGCAGGGCGGTATCGTTTCTGCGACAGAAGCAGGTCCTGCACAAGCTTGGGGTCTTGGTCAGCATCACGGTCATCGCCGTTGCGTGCTACGTGCTCTATCACATGCTCCGCGGCATCGACACCGACGAGGTGATCGACGCGATGAAGGGAACCGAGCCGCGCCAGATCGCGCTGGCGGCGCTGTTCGTGGCGGCGGGCTATTTCACCCTGACCTTCTATGACTGGTTCGCGGTCCGCGCGATCGGCCAGACCCACGTTCCCTACCGCGTCAATGCGCTCGCCGCCTTCACGTCCTATTCGATCGGTCACAATGTCGGCGCCAGCGTGTTTACCGGCGGCGCGGTGCGTTACCGCATCTATTCGGCCTGGGGGTTGAATGCGATCGATGTCGCCAAGATCTGTTTCCTCGCCGGGCTGACCTTCTGGCTCGGCAATGCGGCGGTGCTCGGCCTCGGCATCGCCTACCATCCCGAGGCGGCCGCTTCGATCGACCAACTCCCGGTCTGGCTCAACCGCCTTTTGGCGTTCGGCATTCTGCTGGCGCTGATCGGATATGTCGCCTGGGTCTGGATTCAGCCGCGTGGCGTCGGCCGGGGGCCGTGGACGGTAACCTTGCCGGGCGGGCCGCTGACGCTGCTGCAGATCGCGATCGGCATCGTCGATCTCGGTTTCTGCGCGCTGGCGATGTACATGCTGGTGCCGGACGAGCCGCAGCTCGGCTTCGTCGTCGTCGCGGTGATCTTCGTTTCTGCCACGCTGCTCGGATTCGCCAGCCATTCGCCGGGCGGGCTCGGCGTGTTCGATGCCGCGATGCTGGTCGGGCTCTGGCAGATGGACCGCGAGGAGCTGCTCGCCGGCATGCTGCTGTTCCGCGTCCTGTATTATATCGGGCCTTTCGTCATATCTGTAATCTTGCTGACGCTTCGGGAGATTATCATCGGCGCGCGATCGAAGCGCCTGCGCCAGCTGGCGCCCGACGCCGAGCCGACGAGGCATGAAGCCGCCGTCTATGTGCGCGAGCGTGGCGACACGGGCGCGTGACGATGCGGCGGGCGCTTCGCCAGTAAAGGAAAGCCTGCGCCATGGCGATCGAAGATTCCGGTTCTTCCTCGTTCTTCGCGCCGTGGCCCGACCGGCTGCGGCATTCGGCCATCATCCTGCTCGCTGCCGGGCTCGCGCTGTGCGCGCTGGTGCTGCTGGCCGATCTCTCGCTGGCGCGGGCCACGGCGGTTTTCGTCTGTATCGCGGCCGCGGCGCTGGTGCCGTGGCGGCTGCATCACGTGGTGACGTCGCGGGACGACGTGCGCGCCGTCAGCCCGGTGGAGTCCGCCGCGGTCAGCGCGGTGGTTGCCGGCATGCCGGACCCGGCCGTGCTGCTCGACCGCGCCGGCCGCGTCCTGCACCTCAACGCGGCGGCGGCCCAGCTCGCGCCGGCCTTGCGCAAGAACGAACTCGCGCAGTTCGCGCTGCGCTCGCCGGAGATCATCACCGCGCTGCGCGAGGCGATCGCGACCACCGAGCCGCGGCGGGCGACCTATCTCGACCAGGTGCCGGTCGATCGCTGGATGGAATTGATCATCACGCCGGTGCCGGTGCCGACGCTGTTTGGCGGCGTCGAGCAATGCATGCTGATGACCTTTCACGACCAGACGCCGCTGCGGCGGGTCGAGGAGATGCGCGCCGACTTCGTCGCCAATGCCAGCCACGAATTGCGCACGCCGCTGGCGGCATTGTCCGGATTTATCGATACCCTGCAGGGGCCGGCAAGGGACGACGCCAAGGCGCGCGAACGCTTTCTCGGCATCATGCATACCCAGGCGACGCGGATGGCGCGCCTGATCGACGATCTGCTGTCGCTGTCGCGGGTCGAACTGTCGGCCCATGTCCGGCCCGATGCGTCGGTCGATATCGTGCCGATCATCCGCCAGGTCGCCGACGGGCTGGAACCGCTGGCAAAGGAAAGGCAGGTCGACATCCAGATCGACCTGCCGGCCGGGCCGGTGCCGATCGCGGGCGACCGCGAGGAACTGCTGCGGCTGTTTGAGAACCTGATCGAGAACGCGCTCAAATATGGCGCGTCGGGTGGGCGGGTGATCGTTTCACTGACCCGGGGCACATCTGCCGACGGGGCGCCGGAGATCCGGATCAAGGTCCGGGATTTCGGCCCCGGGATCGCACCCGAGCACTTGCCGCGGCTGACCGAGCGCTTCTACCGGGTCGATGTCGGCGACAGCCGTTCGCAGGGCGGGACCGGGCTTGGCTTATCGCTGGTGAAACATATCCTTATCCGCCATCGCGGCCGGCTCCTGATCGAAAGCGTGCCCAAGAACGGTGCGACTTTCACGGCCTGTTTTCCCCAGGCAAAATCCCCGTCTTCCTGATTATCCCAATATATTTCAACCGCTTAGTGGTGTCATCCAACTGTCATCTAACCTTCGTAAAAGCTCTATCGACCGCATCCTAGATGAGCGGCATGTGAGCGCAATCGGGCGCACCGGCGCTTCGCTCACGAGATGGAGACCTCCATGAATTTCGTCAAAGCGATCGTCGCCGCCGGCCTGGTCGCCGCGTCGACGCAGGCTTTTGCTGCCGACATCACCGGCGCGGGCGCCACCTTCCCGTTCCCGATCTATTCCAAGTGGGCCGACGCCTACAAGAAAGAGACCGGCAACGGCCTGAACTACCAGTCGATCGGCTCCGGCGCCGGCATCAAGCAGATCCAGGCCAAGACCGTGACCTTCGGCGCCACCGACGCGCCGCTCAAGCACGAGCAGCTCGAGAAGGACGGCCTCGTGCAATGGCCGATGGTGATGGGCGCGATCGTGCCGGTCGTGAACCTCGAAGGCGTCAAGGCGGGTGAACTGGTGCTGTCGGGCGAAGTGCTGGGCGACATCTATCTCGGCAAGATCAAGAAGTGGGACGACGCCGCGATCGCCAAACTCAATCCGAAGCTGAAGCTGCCCGGTGACGCCATCACCGTGGTCCGTCGCTCCGACGGTTCGGGCACCACCTTCAACTTCACCGACTACCTCGCCAAGTCGAACGCCGAATGGAAGACCAAGGTCGGCAGCGGCACCGCGGTCGAGTGGCCGACTGGTGTGGGCGCCAAGGGCAACGAAGGCGTCGCCGGCAATGTCGGCCAGACCAAGAACGCGATCGGTTACGTCGAATATGCCTACGCCAAGCAGAACAAGCTGACCTATGCGGCGATGATCAACAAGGCCGGCAAGACCGTGCAGCCGACCATCGCGGCGTTCCAGGCGGCGGCCTCCAACGCCGACTGGGCCAAGGCGCCCGGCTATTACGTGATCCTCACCGACCAGCCCGGCGAAGCCTCCTGGCCGATCACCGCGGCGACGTTCATCCTGATGCACAAGGATGCGACCGACAAGGCGGCGTCCCAGGAAGCGATCAAGTTCTTCAAGTGGTCGTTCGAGAAGGGCGACAAGATGGCCGAGGAGCTCGACTACATCCCGATGCCGGACTCGGTGGTCAAGCTGATCGAAAAGACCTGGGCTGCCGAGATCAAGAGCTGATCTGTAACTTCCCGGACGCAGTGCGGCGCCGCCAGCGCCGCGCTGCGGAGCCGGGATCCATGCGTCGCCAGGAGCGCATCGCTTAGACTGGGGTCTCGGCCTCGCAGCGCCATCGCTGGTGCGATGCGCTGCATCCGGGGCGCGGGATAGATCGAGCCGGGCGCTTGGAGATTGGTAAAAGTTAAAGGGGGTTGGCGTGGCGGACATGGCGGTTGAAAGCGAGGTAATGAGCGCTGCGGGACCTCACGATCGCGCAAGGGCGCTCAGTGCCTTCAAGCTCGGTGACGTCACCTTCTACTGGATCACGCGCGCCTGCGCGATCTCGGTTCTCCTCATCCTTGGCGGTATCATCCTTTCGCTGATCGTCGGCGCCTGGCCGGCATTGCGCGAATACGGGCTGGCCTTCCTATGGACGCAGCGCTGGGCGCCGTCGGCCGATCCGCCCGTTCTCGGCGCGCTTGGCCCGATCTACGGCACGCTGATCACCTCGGTGATCGCGATGTTGATCGCCATCCCCGTCGGGCTCGGCATTGCGGTGTTTCTCACCGAAATATGTCCGATATGGCTGCGCCGCCCGATCGGGCTGGCAGTCGAGTTGCTCGCCGGCATTCCGTCCATCATCTACGGCATGTGGGGCTTCTTCGTGCTCGGCCCGTTCCTGGCCAACACCTTCCAGCCGTTCATGATCAGCGTCTTCGACGGCGTCCCCGTGCTGGGGTCGATCTTCGCCGGTCCGCCGTCCTATCTCAGCCTGTTCAATGCGGCGCTGATCCTGGCGATCATGGTCCTGCCCTTCATCACGGCGATCTCGGTCGACGTCTTCAAGACGGTGCCGCCGGTGCTGAAAGAGGCGGCCTACGGCGTCGGCTGCACCACCTGGGAAGTCGTCCGCAACGTCGTCATCCCCTACACGCGGGTCGGCGTGATCGGCGGCGTCATGCTGGCGCTCGGCCGTGCGCTCGGCGAGACCATGGCGGTGACCTTCATCATCGGCAATTCGTTCAAGATCCAGTCCTCGATCTTCGCGCCCGGCACCACCATCTCCGCCGCCATCGCCTCCGAATTCGCCGAAAGCGACGGGCTGCACCAGTCCGGCCTGATCCTGCTCGGCCTGCTGCTGTTCATTCTGACGTTCTTCGTGCTGGCGGCGGCGCGGCTGATGCTGATGCGTCTGGAAAAGAAGGCGGGCAACTGAGATGAATCCGATCTACGCTTCCCGCCGCCGCACGAACATCATCGTCAAGTTCCTTTGCCTGGGCGCCGCCGCGTTCGGCGTGACCTGGCTCGCGCTGATCCTGTTCACGCTGTTCTTCAACGGCCTGTCCGGCATCAATCTCGCGGTCTTCACCCAGGACACGCCGCCGCCCGGCTCGACCGATGGCGGATTGCGCAACGCCATCATCGGCTCGATCCTGATGACCGTGATCGGCGTCGGGATCGGCGCCCCGCTCGGCCTGTTTGCCGGCACCTATCTCGCCGAATACGGCAAGCACGACAAGCTGACCTCGGTGATCCGCTTCATCAACGACATTCTGCTTTCGGCGCCTTCGATCATCATCGGCCTGTTCATCTATGGCGCCGTCGTGGTGCCGATGCGGGGCTTCTCGGCGATCGCCGGCTGCCTGGCGCTGGCGGTGATCGTCATTCCGGTCGTGGTGCGCACCACCGAGGACATGCTCGGCCTGGTGCCCAATCCGCTGCGCGAGGCGGCCTCTGCGCTCGGCCTGCCGCGCTCGCTGGTGATCCGGCGGATCGCCTACCGCGCCGCCCGCGCCGGCCTGATCACCGGCGTGCTGCTCGCCACCGCCCGTGTCGCTGGCGAGACCGCGCCGCTGTTGTTCACCGCGCTGTCGAACCAGTTCTTCAGCGTCGACCTGACCAAGACGATGGCGAACCTTCCGGTCACCATCAACAATTTCGTGCAGAGCCCCTACGCCTATTGGAAGCAGCTGGCCTGGGCCGGTGCGCTGCTGATCACGTTGACCGTTCTGGCCCTGAATGTTGGCGCGCGTATCCTCGGCGCCGAGAGGACATCCAAATGACCGAACTTTCCGTATCCGTGAGTAACGCGAGCGGCAATCCGGCGCACACGCCGCTGCCGGAAGCCGCGCCGAAGGTGACGGCGCGCGGCCTCAACTTCTACTATGGCGAACATCATGCGCTGAAAGATATCAACATGACGCTGGGCACCAACCGCGTCACCGCCTTCATCGGCCCGTCCGGCTGCGGCAAGTCCACGCTGCTGCGCATCTTCAACCGGATGTACGATCTCTATCCCGGTCAGCGCGCGACCGGGCAATTGCTGCTCGACCAGACCAACATCCTCGATCCCAAACTGGACCTCAACCTGCTGCGTGCGCGCGTCGGCATGGTGTTCCAGAAGCCGACGCCGTTCCCGATGACGATCTACGAAAACATCGCGTTCGGCATCCGCCTCTATGAGAAGATCTCCAAGTCGGAGATGGACGGCCGCGTCGAGAAGGCGCTGCGTGGCGGCGCGCTGTGGAACGAAGTCAAGGACAAGCTGAACGCCAGCGGGCTGTCGCTGTCCGGCGGTCAGCAGCAGCGGCTCTGCATCGCCCGCACGGTCGCGGTGAGGCCCGAGGTGATCCTGTTCGACGAACCCTGCTCGGCGCTCGATCCGATCTCGACCGCCAAGATCGAGGAATTGATCACCGAACTGGCGGAGGATTACACCATCGCCATCGTTACCCATAACATGCAGCAGGCCGCGCGCGTCTCCGACAAGACCGCCTTCATGTATCTCGGCGAACTGGTCGAATTCGACGACACCAACAAGATCTTTACCTCGCCCGGCGATCGCCGCACCCAGGACTACATCACCGGCCGGTTCGGCTGAGGAGAGAGCAAATGGCTTCCGAGCACACCGCCAAGGCGTTCGATACCGATCTCCAGGAATTGACCCGTCTCGTCGCCGAGATGGGAGGTTTGGTCGAGCGCATGATCACCGAATCCGTCGATGCGCTGGTCCGACGCGATGTCGCGCTCGGCAAGCGCGTGGTGGCGACCGACGTCGAGATCGACCGCCTGCAGCATTTGATCGAGGAACGCGCGGTGCTGACCATCGCGAGGCGCCAGCCGATGGCGGTCGACCTGCGCGAGATCGTCGGCGCCATGCGGGTCGCCACCGACCTCGAACGGATCGGCGACCTCGCCAAGAACATGGGCAAGCGCGTTTCGGCGCTGGAGAACGAATTCCAGCCGCTGAAGCTGATGCGCGGCCTGGAACACATGACCGACCTGGTGCAGACCCAGGTCAAGTCGGTGCTCGACGCCTATGCCGCCCACGACGTGCCGGCGGCGATGGCGGTATGGAAGGGCGACGAGGAAGTCGACGCCATCTGCACCTCGTTGTTCCGTGAACTCCTGACCTATATGATGGAAGACCCGCGCAACATCTCGTTCTGCATTCACCTGATGTTCTGCGCCAAGAATATCGAGCGGATCGGCGATCACGCGACCAATATCGCCGAGACCGTCTTCTATATGATCGAGGGGCAGCAGATGCTCGACACGCGCCCGAAGGGCGACATGACGGCCTTTGCCGCCACGGTGCCCAATACTTGACATAGCGTTTTCGGGCGAAGTGGAGACCGGTTCGCGTGAAGAAAGCGCGTGAAACAATAGAGGCGAATACGATATGAGCGCACGCATCATGGTGGTCGAGGACGAAGAAGCGCTGACCACGCTGTTGCGCTATAACCTCGACGCCGAAGGTTACGATGTCGAAACCGTCGCCCGCGGCGACGACGCGGATACGCGGCTGAAGGAGCGCGTGCCCGATCTCGTGGTGCTGGACTGGATGCTGCCGGGGTTGTCCGGCATCGAACTGTGCCGGCGGCTGCGGGCCCGCCCCGAGACCAAGCAGCTGCCGATCATCATGCTGACGGCGCGGGGCGAGGAGAGCGAGCGGGTGCGGGGACTGGCGACCGGCGCCGACGACTATATCGTCAAGCCGTTCTCGGTGCCGGAACTGCTGGCGCGGGTGAAGGGCCTGTTGCGGCGTGCAAGCCCGGAACGGCTCGCCACCGTCTTGACCTATGGCGACATCGAACTCGACCGCGAAAAGCGCCGCGTCGCGCGATCCGGCCGCTCGATCGACCTCGGCCCGACGGAGTACCGGCTGTTGGAATTTTTCCTGGAGCATCCGGGCCGCGTCTTCAGCCGGGAGCAGTTGCTCGACAGCGTCTGGGGCCGCGACATCTATATCGACGAGCGCACCGTGGACGTTCACATCGGACGCCTGCGCAAGCTGCTCAATCCCGGCCGCGAGCAGGATCCGATCCGGACCGTGCGCGGCGCGGGTTATGCCCTGGATGACCGGTTCGCCAAGGTGGAACCGTAGCGCTTCACGCGCAGCGCCAAGCTCCATCGTCGTCCCTGCGAACGCATGCGTTCGCAGGGACGGCGGCTTCGAACTATTGCAAGCGCTGCGCTTACCGCGTCGGTTTCGGCTGCTGCCTGCGCCGGTCGGCAGCCGGCTGATACGCCACGCGCGAGTGATGCGCGCAATAGGGCAGGCCCGACAGCGCCTTGCCGCCGCAGAAGAAGAATTCCGGGCTGGCGGGATCACCGACCGGCCAGTGGCAGGTGGCCTCGTTCAGTTCGAGCAGCGACAGCCGCTGGCTCATCGGCACCACATTGTCGAAGGCGATCGGATCCGGCTCCATCTCGACTTCGAAGGCGTGCGCGAGCGCGGTGTTGCCGCGCGCGACCGGGCGCGCCACCCGGACCATCTGCTGCGCCGGGCGCGCCTTGCGCTGCCGCGGCGCCGCCGCGGAAGAGGGGGACTTGGCCCGGCCGGACAGGCCGAGCCGGTGTACTTTGCCGATCACAGCGTTCCGCGTCACATTTCCGAGTTCCGCGGCGATCTGGCTCGCCGACAGGCCGGCTTCCCAGAGCTTTTTCAGCTGTTCGACGCGATCATCGGACCAGGTCAATACCGTCATCGTAGTCTTCCCTTCGCATCGCGCCGGCCGATATGGGACAGCACGCGCGACGTCATTCGTCTCAAAAAACGCTGCGGTCAGAATCCCTTAGCCCTCGCCGGCACGAAACACGCGCCCGGACGTTTACGCCTACAAAACGGACTCTTAGGGATTCAGAACTGCCGCACGAGATGTCGTACCCGACAGCCCAAAAGCTACAATATGGCGTGACTCCGGCGCAAGAGTCCGCGCCCCAACGTCCACATGTTCTGGCAGGTCGGAATTCCACTGCGTGGTTTGCATCACACCGCAATCCTACGGATTTGGCCGCCCGCCGCGCGGAAAGGCCCGTTCCATGGGTGTGTTGACAGCGTCCCCTGCCCACATAGAATACCGGTCACGTGCCGCCTCCAAGAGGCGGCACGTTTCGTTTCGCAAGACCGGCTGTCGCCGTCGTCGCGCCAAGGCACCAATGTCCAGGTACCGATGCGCTCCGCGGCAGGTCTTGAAAACTGGCTCGAACCTCAAGTGATCGCCATGACCCAAAGCGCCACGTCGCATCTGCTTCCCGTCTTTGCCCGGGTCGATCTCGGCTTTGAGCGCGGCGAAGGCTGCTGGCTGATCTCGACCGCCGGCGAGCGCTATCTGGACTTCACGTCGGGCGTCGCGGTGAACGCGCTGGGCCATTGTCATCCGCATCTGATCGCGGCGCTGCACGAGCAGGCGACGAAGCTCTGGCACATGTCGAACCTGTTCAAGAGCCCGGACGGCGAGAAGCTCGCCGCGCGGCTGTGCGAGCAGAGCTTCGCGGACATGGTGTTCTTCTGCAATTCCGGCGCCGAGGCGATGGAAGGCGTGATCAAGGTCGTGCGTCGCTATCATTTCTCCAAGGGCCATCCCGAGCGCTATCGCCTGATCACCTTCGAGGGCGCGTTCCACGGCCGCACGCTCGGCACGCTCGCCGCCACCGGTTCGGCGAAATATCTCGAAGGCTTTGGACCGCCGATGGACGGCTTCGACCAGGTGCCGCATGGCGATCTCGAAGCCGTCAGGAAGGCGATCGGCCCGCACACCGCCGGCATCCTGATCGAGCCGGTCCAGGGCGAGGGCGGCGTGCGCTCGGCGCCGCAGTCCTTCTTCAAGGCGCTGCGCCAGCTCTGCGACGAGCACGGCCTGCTGCTGGCGTTCGACGAGGTGCAGACCGGCATGGGCCGCACCGGCGACCTGTTCGCCTACAAGCGCCTCGGCGTCGTCCCCGACGTCATGTCGCTGGCGAAGGCGCTCGGCGGCGGTTTTCCGATCGGCGCGGTGCTGGCGACCGCCGAGGCCGCCTCCGGCATGACGCCCGGCTCGCACGGCTCGACCTTCGGCGGCAATCCGCTCGCGATCGCGTCCGCCAACGCGGTGCTCGACGTCATGCTCAAGCCCGGCTTCTTCGACCATGTGCAGAAGATGTCGCTGCTGTTGAAGCAGAAACTGGCATCCGTGGTCGATCGCTATCCCGCCGTGCTCTCGGAAGTGCGCGGAGAGGGGCTCCTGGTCGGCGTCAAGGCCGTGGTGCCGTCGGGGGACCTCGTCAACGCGCTGCGCGACCAGAAGCTGCTCACGGTCGGCGCCGGCGACAATGTGGTGCGGTTCCTGGCTCCCTTGATCGTGAGCGAAGCCGAGATCGACCAGTCCGTGCAGATGCTGGAGCGCGCCTGCGTGGCGCTGTCGGGCAAACAGTTGAAGAAGGCGGCGGGATGATGAGCAAGTCGGTCCGCCACTTCCTCGATATCAACGAACTGCCGCTCGGCGAGTTGCGCAACATGCTGAGCGCCGGCGCCGCGATGAAGGCGAAGCTGAAGGCGCACGAGAAGCCGCGGAAGCCGCTCGAAGGCAAGACGCTGGCGATGATCTTCGAACGGCCATCGACGCGGACGCGCGTATCGTTCGATGTCGGCATGCGCCAGCTTGGCGGTGAATCGATCATGCTGACCGGCGCGGAAATGCAGCTCGGCCGCGGCGAGACCATCGCCGACACCGCGCGCGTGCTGTCGCGCTATGTCGACGCCATCATGATCCGCATCCTCAACCATGACGCGCTGCTGGAACTCGCGGCTCACGCCACCGTGCCCGTGATCAACGGGCTGACGCGGCGCTCGCACCCCTGCCAGGTGATGGCCGACCTGATGACCTATGAGGAGCATCGCGGGCCGATCGAGGGCAAGACGGTGGCCTGGACCGGTGACGACAACAACGTGCTGGCGTCGTGGGCGCACGCCGCGGAACGCTTCAAGTTCCAGCTCAATATCGCGACCCCGCCGGAACTCGCGCCGAAGAAGGCAATGCGCGACTGGATCAAGGCGACCGGCGCGCCGATCACGCTCGGCAGCGATCCGGAAGCCGCCGTGCGCGGCGCCGATTGCGTCGTCACCGACACCTGGGTGTCGATGGGCGACAAGGAGGGCGAGCACCGCCACAACGTCCTGAAACCCTATCAGGTCAACGAAAAGCTGATGTCGCTGGCCAGGAAGGACGCGATTTTCATGCACTGCCTGCCGGCGCATCGCGGCGAGGAAGTCACCGACGCGGTGATCGACGGCCCGCAATCGGTGGTGTTCGACGAAGCCGAAAACCGCCTGCACGCGCAGAAAGGCATTTTGGCGTGGTGCTTTAACGAAGTGGCTTGAATCGTCGTCCCTGCGAACGCAGGGATCCATACCGCGCGATCTCTCGATCAAGGCGATGTGGTGGACATGATCTGCAACAATAAATGCCGGTGGCTATGAGTCCCTGCGTTCGCAGGGACGACTCGCGGAAGGGAATTCGCGCCGTTCCGCCCCTTTCAGTTTGCTTTCTCCGACCCCAGATAACGCCCCATGTCCTCCCAATCCCCCGACATCCAAATCACGTCCGACGCGCCGGTTCGCGCGCCGTCGTCCATTCCGGTCGATGATGCGGTGCTGCCGTTCGAGGTCGCCGAACTCGATCTGCGCGGCCGGCTGACCCGGCTCGGCCCCGCGCTCGACGACATCCTGACCAAGCATGATTATCCGGCGCCGGTCGGCAAGCTGCTCGGCGAGGCGATCGTGCTGGCGACGCTGCTCGGCTCGGCGCTGAAGTTCGACGGCCGCTTCATCCTGCAGACCCAGACCGACGGTCCCGTGTCGTTCCTGATCGTCGACTTCCAGTCGCCGGACCGGTTGCGCGCCTATGCGCGCTATGACGCGCGGCGGCTGAAGGACGGCCAGGATTCCGGCGCGTTGCTCGGCAAGGGCCATCTGGCGATGACCATCGACCAGGGCGCGAACACGAGCCGCTACCAGGGCCTCGTCGCGCTCGAGGGCGGCAGTCTGGAAGACGCCGCGCATGAATATTTTTTGCGCTCGGAGCAGATTCCGACCCGGGTGCGGCTCGCGGTCGGCGAGGAATGGCGTGGCGGCGACGGCGGCGCTCCACGGCACCGCTGGCGCGGCGGCGGCATGCTGCTGCAATTTTTGCCGAAGGCGCCCGAGCGCGCGCGGCAGGCTGACCTGCATCCCGGTGACGCGCCGGACGGCGCGGCGGTGCATGAGGTCGCCGAGGACGACGCCTGGGTCGAGGGCCAGTCGCTGATCGGCACGGTCGAGGACGTCGAACTGATCGATCCCGATCTGTCGGGCGAGCGGCTGCTGTACCGGCTGTTCCACGAACGCGGCGTGCGCGTGTTCCAGCCGCTGGCGCTGCGCGCGCAATGTTCCTGCTCGCGCGACGCGGTGTCCGCGATGCTGAAGAGCTTCGCGCCCAACGATCGCGCCGAGATGGTCAAGGACGGCAAGGTGGTGGTGACCTGCGAGTTCTGCTCGTCGGTCTACCAGTTCACGCCGCACGAAGCGGGCGTGGAGCAATAGCGACGATAATCATCGGCGCTGGTCGTTCGCCGTGCCTGGGCGCGCGCCGAGCCGCCACGCCGAGGGCGGAATGCCCATCATCTTCTTGAACGCCCGGCTGAAGGCGGCCTCCGATTCATAGCCGACCTCGGCGGCGATGGTCGCCATGTTGGCGTTGCCGCGATTGAGCATTTCCGAGGCGACCTGCATCCGCCACCTGGCGAGATAGTGCATCGGCGGAATGCCAGCCAATTGCGTGAAGCGCTCCGCCAGCACCGTTCGCGAGGTGCCGCATTGCCGCGCGAGCCCTTCGATGGTCCAGCTGAACGACGGCCGCGCGTGGATCAGCCCCAGCGCCTTGCCCACGATGGGATCGGTCAGGCCGCCCAGCCATCCGGCATCCTGCCGCGGTAATGTCTCGATATAGTTTCGCACCACGTCGATGAACATCAACTCGCTGAGCTTGGTCAAAACGCTTTCGCTGCCCGCGCGCTTTTCGGCCACCTCGGCCACAGCGAACTGGATGAATTGGCCGAGCCAGCCCTTGTCGTTTCGCCGCGGGTCGCCCGCCTTGAGCATTTTCGGGAGCGCTTCCAGCAGCGGATTGAACGGTTTTGAATCGCAGGCGAGATAGCCACAGACGAGCTTGGCCGTCGCTGCGCCGCCGTTCATCAGGTTGATGTGATAGGGCAGGTGGCCGTTGTCGGCGATGTCGATCATGTCGGCCGTCGGCGGGTCTGCGCGCAGGCCGGCGCTGCTCGACATCACATGCGGGTCGGCGTCGGTAAACATGACAACCTCGCCGGCCGCGAGCGCAACCGGCTCGCCGCCGACAAGGCTGGCGAAGCAGCGCCCCTCCGTCACGACGTGATACGCGATCAGATGATCGGAGCCCGGCAATATCTTCGGCAGGATCAGGTCGCGCGCGGGCGAATGGACGGACCACGGCTCCTGCGCGGCGATGTCGAAATAGGTCGCGCCCGTCAGCCGCACGGTCTTCAAGACGTTGGAAAGGGTGTCGGTCGCCATCGTCCGCCAGGATTCGATTGCACTCTGTCACCGTCAATTAGTCCCCATACGCCGATTTTCCAATGCCGCCGGTCGTCCCGGACGCTCGGTCAAGCATACCGGACGTTCGGTCATGCCGTGGCGCAGGTGATCCGGCGCAGGGGATCCGGACGCGGCGTCAAGCAACGCGAACGCGCGGTCATTCAGTTCGGGGCGGCGACGTCAGACTATGCCTTCGAACGCGAGGCTGCCGTCCTCGACGTGAACAAGGAGATACCAACAAAGTGTCAACGCACAAAGGCAAATGCTTCTGCGGCTCTGTCGAACTCGAAGTGCAGGGCGAGCCCGAAGCCATGGGTTATTGCCACTGCTCGTCGTGCCGATCCTGGGCGGCGGCGCCGGTCAATGCCTTTTCGCTCTGGAAGCCACAGAACGTGAAGGTCACCAGGGGCGCCGAGTCCGTCGGCAGCTTCATGAGGACCGAGAACAGCCGCCGGCAATTCTGCAAGCGGTGCGGCGGCCACCTGATGAACGAACATCCGCGGCTCGGACTGGTCGACGTCTATGCCGCGGCCATACCGTCCGTGAAATTCAGCCCTGCCGTCCACGTCAACTATGCTGAGACCGTGCTGCCCATGAAGGATGGCCTGCCGAAGCTCAAGGATTTCCCGGCGCAACTGGGTGGTTCAGGTGTCGTGCTGGCCGAATAGCGGGCGGGTGTCGTCCGCACTGATCCGGCGGCGCGGGATCGCCTGTGTCGCGGCCCAGGCGGTGTTGCTCTGGTCCATTCCGCAAACCGGTGCCGACCCTGCATATTCGCGCGCAGCGGTCACCATGCAAACCAACGGCCACGTCCCCGGCAGCGGTGTGTCCAGGATCGAATTCAACAAGGAGGACAAAAATGGAAGTGACGAAATTCAAAGCCGCGCAGGAGCCGATCAAGGCGCGCTACGCCAACGATGCCCACGCGGCGTTCCTGACGCTGAAGGCGACCGGCTCGGCGAGCGAGCCGAACGTGACCTGCAAGGTCGAGACCGGACGCGGACTTGCACTTGCCGGCATCCATCCAAAGGCTGGCGGATCGGGCCTGGAGCTGTGCTCGGGGGATATGCTGCTTGAGGCGCTGATCGCCTGCGCGGGCGTCTCGTTGCGCGCGGCGGCCGCGGTGCTGGAGATTCCGCTCCGCACGGCGAAAGTGGTCGCAGAAGGCGATATCGACCTGCGCGGCACGCTCGGGATCACCGAAGGCGTGCCGGTCGGCTTCAACGAAATCCGGCTGCGGTTCGACATCGATTCCGATGCGAGCCAGGCGCAACTCGATCAGTTGATCGAACTGACCGACCGCTATTGCGTGGTGTTCCAGACCATTCAAAACAGCCCGCGGACCCGCGTGGAAGTATCGCGTGTTCAGCACCGGTGACGATGACAGGCGGCTTTCGCGGCAAGCTGAAGCCGCCCGTACGGGTCTGCATCAATTCAACACCCGGTTCCGGTCGGGACTGTCGAGCGAGAAGGTCGGCACGTCGATCTCGAACCGCTCGCCGCTGGCGCTCACCATCTGGTAGCGCCCGGCCATGAAGCCCGACGCGGTCGGCAGCGGCACGCCGCTGGTGTATTCAAAGCGTTCGCCCGGCGCCAGCACCGGCTGTTCGCCGACCACGCCTTCGCCACGGACCTCCTGCCTGCGGCCGGTGGCGTCGGTGATGATCCAGTGCCGGGTGCGAAGCTGCACGGTTTCGGCGCCGGCATTGGTGATCACGATGGTGTAGGACCAGAAATATTGTCCCTTGTCCACGGACGAGCGCTCGGGCAGGAAATTGGGCTCGACGGTGACTTCGATCTGGCGGGTGACGGCGCGGTACATGCGGGCAGGTTTCCGGATATCCTGCGTGGTATCATAGCCAAGAATGCCGGGGGAACAATCGTCCCGGCTGCCGGGTTTGCCCGGTCGTTTGATCGCGGTTTAAACATAGTTCCGTTCTAGGGTCTGTACCTAATTAACGATCTCTGATTCTCTTGCTCCGGCTTGATTCGGAGCGGGAGGTTTCGATGCGTAAGGGACTGTTCTGGCTCAATGACAAGCAATGGGCTCGGATCGAGCCGCATT
>JAESFG010000372.1_pt1 | contig 57105 bp, 47 predicted proteins | sample 9269371 | NCBI WGS metagenome assembly JAESFG01 (sample SAMN14506227, study PRJNA617093) | algae metagenome | isolation source: Aetokthonos hydrillicola CCALA 1050 (B3-Florida) and co-occurring... | place: USA: South Carolina | collected 2013-01-01 | reverse complement strand
AGTCAGTGTAACTTCTGACTGCTTTCCTCTCTAACAATCAATCCGCGCCTCAGTACTAATGTCTATTTTTTATCTTTTCTTCTATCCGTGCTTTGCTTCTGTCTGAGCTTTTAGTCCAAACTCCAGTTAAGAGGGTTTTTAGGGCATTCATTTGGTGAATATTTTTCATGCCTAGCATCCCCATTACGGCAAACATCAAAAAAGTAATGCCTAACCCATAAAATCCTCCGTAAATGGCAACCAAAAAATAGATAAGTAACGGTTTAAGTAAAGAATACCTTGTGTCTTGGGTTGCTTCTCCAAAAGTAATGTTCAACCAATCAGTGAGGGAATTGCTGAAGGTAAATAATAGTGTTGCAAAGAGTAATAAATATGGCACGAGATGATCAAATAAAGTTGTTGGTATTTGAAGCAACAGCATTGCACCAACGAAACCGCCTATCCAACTAACGCTGCCAAAAAGCAAAAACAGACGTAGATGCGGCTGCAATTCTTTGTAATATGCACCCACGCCAGCAATAAGTCCAGGCCAAGAGGCGATCGCACTTGTCGCGTTCGCACTAATAGGTGATAGACCAGCAAATATCAGGGCTGGGAAAATTATCAAACCTCCGCCACCAGCAACTGAATTCAAAATTCCAGTGATCCAAGCAACAAAAAACAGAAAGCAAGCCTGCATGAAAGTCATATTTAGAAGTTACTAACTTTTCTTGTTGTTGATCAATTCTCCAGCTAATTTAGCTTTGCCAACTTCAATTGCTTCTGGAACCTCTATCAGTTTCCCAGTTTTTACATCATAAATATATCCATAAATAGGAATATGAGGTGGTACTAATGCGTGGAAGCGAATACGCAACACATCCTCATAGACACTTTTAGAAAGATCGTCTATTGTCAACCAATTAATATACACGCCTTCGCCTGAACCAGAACCAGAGCCAAGATCGTGCCAACCAGTTTCATCAACATAAGCTGTATTTAGACTACTTTTAAGTAAATCACTGATGATTTGGTTAGTGAAAGTTTCCATACCACAGTTCGTGTGGTGAATGACAAACCACTCACGAGTTCCTAAAAGCTTGTAGGAAATCACAAGAGAGCGAATAGCATCATCACTCGCACGCCCACCTGCATTGCGGATAACGTGGGCGTCTCCTTCAGCCAATCCAGCAAATTTAGCAGGATCGAGGCGGGCATCCATGCAGGTTAAAATTGCGAAATGGCGTTTCGGTGGCATAGCCAAATTGCCTTTGTCTCCAAAAGTTTCTGCATAAGTTCGGTTAGCTGATAAAACTTCTTCTAAAACGTTACTCATAAATTCTTGCGCTGAGTATAATTTTTCGGACATTGATACACTCAGTATTCTACATGGTATGTCCAAATTCACCTATAAGTATATAAACTAAGTGTATGAACTTGCTTGCTAAGCAAAAAAGCAGCTTTCAACGCCCTTACTCGCTTACGCTCACAAGTTTGGGAAGATTCGGAATAGGAATATTAAGAAAGTAAGCAAGTACCTCTTTGCGCCAAGCATCATAAACTGCTCCTAAACCTTCGATTTCATCACCAGTAGCTTGGTGGATAACTTGCCAATACTCTTTAAGATAAGGGTTGCGTCGCTGTTGTGCTTCTTCGTCTAGTTCTAAAAGCTGTGCTGCTATGTCGGCTTTTTGTGCTGGTGAGGCTTGCTCATACGTACTTTGCCACCAAGCTAAAACTCCTAAACGGTGAACTGCTTCATCAGGCAAGATTGTTTTACTGGCAAATTCTGAGCTTTCTGGATCAATAATTTTAGTCGTTCGGCTATTTAAAATTAGCTGAGCAACAATATGAAGTTCATAGTGCAACTCAAAAGCCATAAACCCTAGCCAGTTGCGAGTAGGCAAATCACCCATAAAGCGGGCATGATTTTGTGCTTCCTGCTTTATCTTGTTAATAGGATCGTGTCCTGATAATGCCCATACACGATGGCGGGTAAATTGCGCATGTGCTCCATCATCCCCAATTTGGCGGCTTAAAAATAGTTGTAGTTCTGGGTCAGGAATTTGGTCAATTACCTTACCACAAACTTGTACAATGTAAAGGTCGTGAGCCGCACCACCTATACGGAAACGACAGAAGTTATCTATTTCTTCTTGTGTCTCAAGGGGTCGAGATGTAGACAAGCGAGTTTTGGGAAAGTGAGGAGCATGTTGGTCAATTAATTTGTCGATAATTTCAATTTCTAGCTCAGGTGTCCAAGCAGGACGAGTCAATGTTGCAGTCATATTCAGCGCTTTTGATAGAAATCTAAAAGTTGTTTTGAATGCTAATTGATCAGTTGTAGAGAACGTACTCGTGGTATAACCTCTTGAGAGAAGCGTTTCATCTCCGTAGCAAAAGGTTGAAATTGCAGCATAAAAGTATCAATTCCTACTTCTACAAACTCAGTTAAACGTGCAGCTACAGTATCATAGCTGCCAACTAAGCCCGCAGCTGTCCCTCCGTTACTCCCCAGGCCTGGATATTTCGCCATGTTTTTGAACATGACAACTTCTGGTTCAACACCTTTTAAAAGTTCGCTTCTGTCGTCAGCTTTGGTAAGTTCAAGTAAATACTCATATTCTGCTTGTGCTTGTGCTTGAGTTGTAGACGCAAAGCGGCTTGTCGCCAGACATCGCGCAATTACAAATGCTGACAGCGCAAAGCTCAGAGGTTTGGGTTTTGTACGAACCCGCTTTTTCATATCAGCGATCGCTTCACGCACGACTTCCAAAGGGCGACCATTGAGGAAAAATACATCAGCTTCTAGTGCTGCTAAATTCTTGGCGGATTCTGACTCACCACCCAAATACACGCGAGGATGGGGTTGTGCTACTGAATGCGGACGCAGACACAAATCATTGATCTGAAAATATTTTCCTTGAAAATTAACTCTCTCCCCACTCCAAAGTTCTTTTACTACCTTGATCCACTCCTGAGAATAGCTGTAGCGCTCGTCATGAGGTAGAAAAGGTATCCCAGACTTTTGTAATTCTGGCATAAACCATCCACTTACAAGGTTAACTGCAAAACGCCCGTTGCTGATAGCATCGATACCTAATGCCATCTTAGCTAAGACAACTGGATGAAACAGCAAAGGCTTTACAGCAGCTATAATTTCAATCGAGTTGGTCACTTCAGCGAGCGCTGCTGCTACTGTCCAAGTCTCTAGCTGGTCAAATTCTTGATTTCTTGGATTGATGATGTGTTCAGCGATGAGAGTACTGGAAAACCCGTATTCTTCTGCTAACTGTATGAGTTTCTTTGCTCTTGAGTAGCTAGCATCGCGAGGTTCCATCGGATGGTTCATCGCACCGCAATTACCGTAAACTGGAATCCAAATACCGTAACGAGGCTGAGACATAGCTTTATGTCCTTTCGCAGCACAAGGTTTTGAGTGTGAGAACTTTCAGAAGTCTGCTAGATTAAATGCTAAATCTAAATAATTTACTATTTTTTGATTGATTTACTGTTGTATCAGTTTTTAATCATCGCACAAATCACATGAAAAAGCAATGAACTTTAATGTGTGGCTAACCCTCATTTCACTAAATTCTATAAATTTAAGCGGACTCAGCACAATACTGAAGGTTAACGGAGAGTTGCAAGAATCGATATCCGTACCTTATTCGGTGTCTGTTATCATTAACCTATTGTTAACTTAGTCTTAATTTGCTGTAAACTTAGCGAATAACATCCTGCTTATCAACCAACTAAGAAAGCAACAATTATTACCACATTTTCATCAGTAGTGCATCTCAATGATATTAGAGCCTGTTGCAATAACACCTAGTACAGTAACAAACATTTTGACTTTGTCTTGGTCATTCCCAACAATTTTTTCTGGGACTTTGCATACCTATAGTATTAAGCGCTTGGCTTTAGCGTTAGTGATCGGATTGTTTGTCGGATTGGAAAGGGAGTGGCGACATAAACATGCTGGTGTCAGAACCTTTGGTTTTGTGTCGCTCTTGGGTAGCTTGGGTGGAATACTGAATGAAAACTACGCTTTGTTGAGTATCGCCTTACTGGGAATTCCAATTGTCTTTTTAAACCTTCAAACTTTGCGTGCTAACAAAGGCACTGAACTGACTACATCGGTGGCGATGTTGGTGACAGGATTTGCTGGAGTCCTCTGTGGACAAGGGCATACTGTGACACCTGTAGCCGTGGCTGTGATGACAGCTGCATTACTCTCTTGGAAAGAAAGCCTCAAACGTTTTAGCTTAGGGATAAGCGCGAGCGAGCTTCGAGCAGCAATTATGCTAGCGATGTTATCGTTCGTTATTTATCCAGCTTTACCGAAGGGGAGTATAGATCCATGGAAATTAGTGCAACCACGTGAAGCTTGGTTGACGGTGATTCTAGTGGCAGGGATAGGTTTCGTTAACTATGTCTTATGGAAGATGTATGGAACGCGAGGCATACAAGTTGCTGCCTTTTTAGGTGGCTTGGTCAATAGTAGCGTTGCTGTCATCGAACTAGCTAAACGGGTATACGAAACGCAGGGGCGTCTTACCGAGATAGCATACCAAGGTATTATCCTCGCTACAGGAGCTATGCTGGTTCGCAACGGGTTGCTGTTGGCTATCCTGTCTCCATTAGCTTTGAAATCATCAGCATTGGCACTAGCTCTTATGCTCACGGCAATTGCGGGGTTGGGTTTTATCCACTTCTTGTCACATCTCAAGTTGTCAACGCGATCGCTTGAACCGACTGACTGATAGTAGTAGCCGCCATTCAGAAGAAACACCGACCGGGCTCAATTTTGAATCCCCTTTCTCCCTGCAATCAGCGTTGAAGTTTGGACTGATTTTTCTGGCGCTTCAAATTGCTGCAGTACTAGCACAAAAGGCGCTGGGTCAATTTGGTTTTTATGCGATCAGTCTACTTGGGGGGTTAATTTCGAGCGCGAGCGCTGTTGCTTCTGCGGCGACTCTTGCTGATCACGGCACACTTTCTGCAAAAGTGGCAGGGACTGGTGCAGTACTTGCTTCTGTTACCAGTGCATTGGTAAACCTGCCGTTGGTTGCGAGAATCTCTCGTACACGCCAACTTACTATTCGATTGACTATTGCCCTAGGATTAGTTTCGGTACTAGGCTTAATCGGCACTGTATAATAGTCGAATTACCAAGCGCGGTCATATTGTACAGGCCAAACTTTATCCTGTCCTAGTGTTTTAGCGGCGTATGATGCCCAGTAAGGATTGCGTAGCATTTCCCGTCCTAGTAAAACAACATCAGCTTGACCAGTGCGGATAATGTGGTCGGCTTGTTCTGGGGATTTAATCAAACCCACAGCCCCAGTGCGAATATTTGCCTCTTTACGAATTCTTGAAGCGAATTCAGTTTGATAACCAGCACCATAGGGTATTTTGACGTTTGGTAAAGTTCCGCCGCTTGAGCAATCAATCAAATCTACACCCAGTGACTTGAGTTTATCCGAGAGTGCGATACTTTGTTCGATGTCCCAACCGTTTTCTGCCCAATCTGTTGCTGATATTCTTACCCAAAGGGGATAACCTTCGGGTAAAATAGCTCGAATACTTTGGGTGACTTCTCTCAGGAAACGAGTGCGGTTTTCAAAACTACCTCCGTACTCATCGTCGCGTTTATTACTAAGGGGTGAGAGAAATTGGTGTAAGAGATATCCGTGCGCTGCATGAATTTCAATCACCTTGAACCCTGCTTCAACAGAACGTTTAGCGGCTTGTACAAAAGCATCAATAATTTCTTGAATTCCTGCTTTGTATAAGGCTTCGGGAATAGGGTGTTCTTCACTAAACGCGATCGCGCTACTAGAAACCACAGGACGCCAACCGCCATTGAATTCATCTAATATTTTTCTATCTTCCCATGGTGGAGCAGTACTAGCTTTTCTTCCAGCATGAGCCAGTTGAATGCCTGCTATGGCTCCCAAATTATGAATCACTGTGACAATTTTGGAAAGCTCCTCAATGTGTCCGTCTGACCAAATTCCTAAATCTTGTGGACTAATCCGTCCTCTTGGTTCTATTGCTGCTGCTTCGGTGAAGACTAAACCTGCACCACCAACTGCACGGCTTGCCAGATGAACTAAATGCCAATCATTAGCATATCCATCTGTACTAGAATATTGGCACATGGGTGAGACAGCGATGCGATTGCGAAAAGTGACTGTACCAATGGTAAGTGGTTCAAATATATGTGTCATAAGATTAATGCAGCGTAGCTAGGACGAGTAATAGTTCTCACTTTGAAAGAAAGCTTGGCATTTTTCTTTCTCAATCTAAACTTAACTAACAGGTATTTTAATACTTATCACAAATATTTAAAAGATATAAGCATAGCTATCTTTTTTATAAATAGTTATGCAATTTCTTTTGTAAAGAAAAAAGCATGATGATCAGTAGGCAAAATCATCATGCTTTGGAAACCATGTTTAAGAATAAAGCTAGTCTCGTTATTCCATTATAACTTATTGAATTGTATGAAATACTACAAAAACCCCTATGTTGGGTTTGCCAGATAAAAAATAGGTATTAGGTAGACAGTACTAGCACATTCTCTTTCAAAAATTACAAAAATACTTGCTTAGTGGATTCTGTGTATGCAATAATCTCTATGATTTCTTATTAAATACTGCAAAATTACTAATTTACCGTATTTCTCAATAGATAGCACCAATCAATTTTTAGCTAAGTAGCAACTAACTGCCTTGATTGAAACAGGAATTGTTGACCGGGGTTCAAGGATATCTACTAAATAAGGAACAGTGAAGAAAAATGGATAAGCGCAAGTCAGGGGTTTTTGGTCGTCGCGAGTTTATAGGTGCTACGGTCGCAGGTACACTCCTTGCAGCAGGAGGATCAAGTTTACTATCTGGTCTTTCTGCTACACCACGGCGACCTAACATCGTATTTATTTTGGCTGATGATCTCGGCTGGGGCGATCTGAGTTCTTACGGACAGCCAAACTTTCGTACTCCTAACTTGGATCGTTTGGCACAGGAAGGTGTACGCTTCACCAATGCCTATTCTGGTCAAACTGTTTGCACTCCAACGCGAGTCAGCTTCTTCACTGGTCGATATCCTGCGAGACTTGCAATTGGACTGAAGGAGCCTTTAGGTAGCATAAAGCAAGTACGTGACACTGTAGGGTTACCACCTGATTTTCCAACTATTGCTTCTCTCCTTAAGGCTAAGGGTTACGAGACAGCGTTAGTCGGTAAATGGCACTCTGGTTATCCTCCTACATATGGTCCAATCAAAAATGGCTTTGATGAATATTTTGGCAACCTAAGCGGTGCGATCGACTACTTTAGACATGTAGACACTGATGCACAACCTGACCTCTGGGAAGGTCAACAACAGGGGAATAATACTGTTTTAAATCAACAAGATCGTGCTGGTTACGTTACAGACTTGTACACTCAGCAAGCGATTGATTTTATTAACAAACGCCGAGAGAGACCATTCTACCTCAGCCTTCATTACAATGCACCGCATTGGCCGTTTGAAGGCCCTGATGATGAGGCTATCAGTAATTCCTTGATAGGTAAGGATGGTGTACAAAGTTGGTTGGATTCTGGAGATCCTGAATCTTATGCTGCATTAGTACGGAGATTAGATGATGGAGTTGGAAGAGTACTAAAAGCTTTAGATGATGCTGGTCTAACTAAAAATACTTTAGTCATCTTTGCTAGCGATAATGGAGGTGAACGGCTGTCCTATTTTGGACAGTTAAGAGGGAAGAAAGGCGATTTATACGAAGGTGGAATACGAGTTCCCACAATTGTACGTTGGCCTGGAGTCACATCAGCTAATAAAGTCAGTGAACAAGCAATTATCACGATGGACTTAACCGCAACCATTCTTGCTGCTGCACGCACTCAGCCTGACGCTCGTTATCCACTGGATGGTCACAATTTACTTCCAGTTCTCAAAGGAGAAAAATCTGTTTATCCTCGGACACTTTTTTGGCGCTTTGGGGGCGATCGCGTTGGTGGCGATATACAAAAAGCTGTTCGTAGTGGTGAGTGGAAGTATTTACTCCGAGGAGGAAACGAGTCTCTGTACAATCTTTCAACTGATGAAGGAGAGCAAACTGACCTTAAGGAACAATACCCAAGAATATTTCAGGAGTTACGTACTACGTTCCAGCAATGGGAATCGCAAGTGCTGCCTTACCCGGCTTGATTAAGAAACAAATTCCTAACCTGTTCTCCCAAATCGAGAAAACGGGTTAGGGGATAATCTGACTGTGTTAGCTTTTGTTAGTAAATAGATGCCAACACTTTATCTGCTGCTGCCCGAAAAGCAGTTGCAGCACCAGCACTCATATCTCTTGGTGCGCAGATGCGATTCCTCACATATGCAAGAGTAATAGCTCCTACAGCAGCTACAGTTGGGTCAGTACTACTGTCCTTACCACCTGTTCTTCCACCTGGTAAAAATTCGCCATTCCCATGAATCAGATAATCAGCCAGTAATCTGAGGTGAAGATCAACTGCTTCTTGAACTGCCGAGATGTCACCATCCTTGGCTAAAGCTTGAACCCCAGAATTTTTCAAAATGTCTCCTATCGCAACTTCCCGATTATCACTCAGTCTCTCGGCTGCTTCTGCGCGATATTGAAGAGACTGGCTATCTACAGGATCGAGAGGTAACGGATTCCCAATCGGTTCCACACCCCATCTGCGACGCAGAAGTAAATTGTTAGTGATATTATCAGATTTAACCCTATGATAGGCAGGACGATGCTTGAGTGCTTCAAACCAAGCGTTGATGCGAGGATAACGCTCATTCCCCTTGATATGATAACCTCGGTACACAGGTAAGTTGGCGGCTAATCGATCAAGATGGGGGCTGTACATAATATCGACTAGGCTAAAAGTTGAAACAAAGTAGGGACCTGGATATTTACCCAACGCTTCCTCAAGCTCATCTAACTTAGCTTCAAATGTTGCCTGAAAGCTCGCTAGTTCATCAGAATCCGCAGGTGTTACCCTGAGAAATTTGTACGCTGCCTCCTTAAACCCATTGGTTTCAGCATCTTCTACCAACTGTCTAGCAATAGCGTTTTCCTCTGGATCATCGGGAAACAAAGTTGTCCCAAATTTTTCTTCCAATGCTAAAAGAATATCTTTGGATTCATAAACTAATTGTCCCTCGATTTTTGCAGCAGGAACAAGGGTTGTAGGAACCAAGTCCGTATACCACTTTGGCTTGTTGGTCAAATCGATAAACTCCGTCGCAAAAGGAATTTCCTTTTCTTCTAGAGCAAACCAAACCCGTTCACAGAATGGACACCAAGAGTTGGTATCTCGATAAAGCAGCACTGGCGGTGTAGCATCAGGCGGAAGTTTATGGAGACTGCTTGGTATTGGTTCGGTTGAAGGAGATTGACCAGGTCTACGTAATCGTCGAGCAGACGTATTTTGTCGAGCAATCTCAAGCAGCTGATCCCAACTAGATAATGTGTCTTGAATAGGCATTTTTTACCTCGCTTTGTTTGGAATACCAGAAAATACAAATAGTTGTTCCTCTTTAGGGACAGCAGAACCGTCACCAAGATAACGATGAATACCTACCCCCATGTCTCCTGTTGCAGTGAGTTTAAAGTTCACTTCCTCAAATCCAGATTCACGCAAAAACTTACGAACATACTCAGAATAGGCGACACCGTTAGAGTGTCCTCTTGTCCAGAGTACAAACGCACCTTTTTTACTTAAAAAACTTAAATTCCCTAGCAAGCGATTTAGTTCGACTTCATCAGCCAGATTGCCAAAAACACCGCATACAATCACAATATCTGCTGGTACTGCTCCTACATAATTGGAAGCAATAGTGGCATCACCATTAATAAATTCAATTTGTTTTGCCAAACCCAACGATTCCACAGTTGCTCGTCCACGTTCTACTAGCTGTGGGTTTAATTCAACGAGTCGCGCATGAACATCTTTTGCACGAGGGTGATTTTCCAAAATGCCTAGTAAATCTCGTCCATCACCCGCGCAAACGCTAACTATACGGATGATTCCTGGTGGCGATGCATCCAAGCTATAAGAAATGTACTCCCGCACGATTTGCAAGCGCTGTTGCAATTTCGCCTCAGTTTTGTAGAGGTCGTGCCATTCCAACCAATCTTTTGGCATAGATAGTGGCTCCCACTTTATGGAATTGGAATTGATAGCTTTCTACAGTGATAAATGTGACAGGCAACAATAAGATACTGTAAGTTGCTCTATTAATCGTATTTTTTTTGGAATAGATATAACATACCATAGTTTCTGACTAATTAACAGAATTCCCCAATCCTCTTTGATAGACCACGAGAATTCAGAGAGTTAAGCTAGAGTTATCACATATAAAACAAAATTATAACCAACAAGATGTAACCTTTGCTGTTTTTATAGTTAAACTACTTATTAACAGCAATTCAAAGGTAAAGAACAATGCTCACTTTCATTAAAAATAATTATCGCAACAACATCTCTAGCAACTTTAAATTCAACGCATTCGATATACTCGAACCGATTCGCTACTGGCTTGATAGCATTGAGGTAACTAACAGAAGAACAGCACACTTTTTGTGTACCGTTATTCCCGTTCAGTGTCCGTTTGAACGAGATATTTACTTTTTCGGGTACTTAATTGCGCACATTCCGCCTCTATGTAAACTCAATCCTTTCTACGAGCAAGTTTCGAGTCTGCGGTTTCGTGCATTATGCTACTTAGCTGACACTTGCGGTGAAGATGTACGCTGCTATTGCTAGAGTTAATCCCGTCCTCAAAGCCTTGATCGTGGACAATCAAGTGAATAGTAACATATAATACCATAGCATTGGTACTATTCAAACTTCTTACAGTGATGATCATATTTACTTATGACGTTTTGCCTAATCACTCCACGCAACAGTATTTCAATCCAATCGTTAACACAAATATTCCGATAAATATAGCCAAAAAATTAGAGAACCCTGCTGTTGAAATTAGGTATGTTACTCAACGCAGGCAAAAACCACCACACGTAAACTTGTTGTTTGATATTACGCTACGCAATCATCATTCGCTATCTCGTTGGTTTATTATCCCAAGTAATTTAACTATGAATTTCACACCAGAAAAAGCTACTCCTGATGGGCTTGAAGTCTTTGAGCTAAAAGGTTCTGGTCGAGTTGTGATTGGGAGAGTTTTAGGAATCGATGGTTTTCAGGCTCTGTTGTTACCAGCAGGAGCGGAAATTAGGATACGTAATTTTCCGATTTCATTTTGGGGAGAACTTCCTCAAGTGCTGTCAATCGATGTAATAACCGCTACCCGATTGAGTATTGGTGATCAACTAGCTGAAACTAGGTTTGGAATAAACCCCACGAGCGATCCGCGAGCAGATGTAAGAGAGGATAAACAAGCAATTCTCAGTTCGAGAGACTTTAAAAACCAAGAACTTCCCGTTTCTATGCTTGAAGAGCAGCGCTTCAAACTAAATGTAAATCTTGTTTCACAATAGAAAATTCTGGGGACTCATTGACGCCCGTAGTCCAATCTCGGGATTAAGAGTTGGCTCTTGTTTCCCGCGTAAAGTTACTAATTACACCAACCCTACTGACTAAGAATGGTAATGCAAGGATTTTGAGTTATTCTAGGTTTTTTCATTGCACTTAACAAGACTAAAAAATCTAAAGATTTAGCAAAGACCATTGTAATGGTAGACAATCAAAAAATTTCTAAGCTATCAATTAATCATGCAGATATAAAACCATTTCTTGAATCTATTCTTCGTTATGAAGAAAAAATGTGAATTGGATTGATTATTAATAGCAGCAATTCTGTGTTTTATAACTGTTTTTTTAGTCAAAAAAAATATTATTTATACAAAATAAACCTATATAAGGAATGTTTTTATGTTTCTCTTAGAACAAGAGGCCCAAATATTTGATCATTTGAGTAATGAATACGTACAAGGCAAAATTGTACCTATATCCTCAAGGCACATTCGACAGATTGAATTAATTTGGAAGCCACAATTAAAAACTGAAAAGTGTTGGGATGAAAACTTAGATATCGAAAAATATCTCGATGCTGAGAAAGGATTTGAAATTTATGTACTAGAATACGGTTCAATTCCACAAGGTTTGATAGTTTTAAAAAATGCCAATTGTCCTTCTAGGTTAGAAGAGGGTAAAAATTTAATTTATTTAACGCTAGTAACTGTAGCTCCCTGGAATCGTGCATCTAATCAAGGAAAACGAAACTATAAAGAAGTAGGAACTAGCCTAGTTAAATTTGCAATCTCCCACAGTTTTCGATTGGGTTTTGAGGGAAGAATAGCCTTACATTCTATAAAATATGCTGAGAGCTTTTTTGAGAAAATGCCTTTTTGGGATGGAGGCTATGATTTATTTTTCTGGGGTGATAATGATAATTCCTCAAGATTTAAATATTTGGAAATGTCGGCAGATGAAGCAGAATTAATTATGTTAGATTTATATTTAAATTCGTATTTGAATTCTGATATCATTAATACACCACTTGACACTTCAATCCAGACTGCAGAATCTAGTTGGCTTTTTGGATTCCCTGGGGAATATTCTTACTCTAATGAGTATGCAGCCAGGGAATATGCTCTTGTTTAAAAAGCGTCAGTTGATCATTCTATCGCTTCAGGATTACCCAAATTCAGCTTCAAGCAGTTTGGAATTTAGGGGATAATGAAATCATCCCCTAAATTGGAATTACATAACGCGAGGATCTAGCTCACGAAATATTTCCAGCAAGCAAAATCCTCTCATTGATGCTCTCTTCAGATGGTAATCTTTGTACCGTCAAACTTAGTAAAGGTGTAACCGCTGAACTTCTCATTATACCCTAGTTTTTCGTCTCTGAGGATACTAATAGCAACCTCTTCTCCTAAAGCTAAGGCTGCTGAACCATCCGAACGCCAGTGGATACCGCCAAAACTGCGACCGATCGCGTAATTTGTTGCCAGCTTATTCAACTCTCCGCCCACCGTCAGTGGTTTTCCTGTATACGGAATCACTTTTGTTGGGTCTTTAGGATCAGGTTGTACTGGATTGGGAATAACAAAGTTCTCATCAAAGAACGCTTTCAAAAGTGTAACAGAAACACCAGCAACAACAGCAGCACCACCACTGTAGGAGGAATGGGTTGGTGATGCTTCTGGGTATGCTTGGGGTAATAAATAAGTGTTAAACGTGCTAGAGGTTTGAGCTAAAGCTCTGGAATTTAAAACCTCCGAATTGATTGGATATTGAGTCTTGTTAACAAGATTGTTATAAATTAACCCACCATATGCTTCTGGTCGCAACCGTCGGTGTACATAATACTTCTGCCAGTAAGAAGCTCTAATTGCCAGTGAAGGAGCTAACAGCAGTAAGGCTTGAAAATACCCAGCAGCAAATGAGCCGACACCAGCTGCTTGAGTTTTGGAGTTGTTATAGGGATTAGTCGGACTAAAGGGTGCACCAATACCACTGGCAACAGGATCACTCTGATTGACTCCAGAACTTAAAATTAATAAAGCTCCTAAGTATGAAGCCCCACCTATATGTACATACTCACCTAAATCTCGAACAGTAGATATATAACGGCGGGTTGAGTCGTACTTAATCGCTCTGCCAGAACTGCCTCCATTCTGAATAGTCAACCATTCATCAAAACTAGTGAGGAAATCATTGCCTGGGAGAGCAGTACGAATCAGAGGCGAAATAAACTGGGTGTTGAAAGGAATATTCAACAACAGAAACTGTGAAATGTAAGGACCATCGAGTATTCCTGGCGGAGTCACATATCGTGCTGTTCCGGTTGATGAATCGACGTAGTTGACGCTACCACGAAATAGGGTTTGCGGGGTAACTCGACCATTTTGCTTTGGTCCTCCAAATACTGAAAGCTTGTTAATATCTTCAACCGCTGCCAGAACTTTTGGATCGTCAGTGTTATCTTGGAACTTCTCAAAAGAAACATCTCGTAGTAGAGCTTGCCAGTAAAGCTCTACTGCCTCACCAGCCTGCTCTGCACTATCCAAAGTTGGTGGTACTGGAATTTGTATCTGAGCAGCGTTAAGACCTAGTAGACTGAGTGCCAGTGGTCCTTGAGGACTAACTAACTTCCTTGTACCACCCAAGATAATATTTTCAAAGTCATCAGGGTTACGAGTTTGCAGTGCTTTTATGAAAGACTTGTACGCGTCTAAGTTGACTTCGCCTCTTTCGTTGTGGGGTAAACCCCTGGTGTCAGTAGCTATTTTGTTAGGGTAGCGTTCCTCATCACCATTGGTTGGATGAGGTGGAACGCCAAAGTCTAGTTCTTGTCGAGCTGCTTGGATGCGTACATCATAAGCTTTACGACTAAACCCAGCATAATCAAAGTTCACTAAACCAACAATATCCTTTGCCTGAACAATGTCTTGTCTTTTCTTGCCAGAGAAAGGAGAAGCGATCGCCCCTGAAACAATACCAGTTGCAGTAGCAGTCAACAAACCTGCACGACCAAGAAATGCACGTCTACCTCGACTAAATATAGAGCGTTTGCTGGTAGTAGTAGCTTGATTTTGGCTAGAATTTGCGATTACTTCAGCCTGCCTATGTGTATTCTTTCCAGAAGTTTGATCAAAATGGGGTTCGGATGGCATAAGATTCACTCCAAAACTAAATAGTAAGATAGGTATTTTAACTAAGCTGTATTTCGATAAAATTTCACATTTTATCGTCAGGGATTTTCATTAGTCATTTGTAAGTACAAACGACTAATGAAATTTGACGAATGACAGTTGTAACGAAAACGCAAGCAAAAGCAGCCTAGTAAATCAATTTCAGACCGTACGCATCTCCGATCGCACTGGCTTCAACTATTTTGATAAAAGTCTTTTTGCAAAAGTCATATTATTGGCCATTTGACACCACAAATAAACACAGATTCTTAATTTGTGAGCATCTGTAGTTCCTTGGTAAAAATGGCTTTTGCAAGCATCCTTCAATCACTTGAGTATCATTGGTTTTCCCAAGCGAATCGCACAGCTAAGGCAGCTATCTCTTAGAATCTAAAACCTACTATAAGTTTATTGGTTTATAGTAGTTTTTTGTTTCAAGTTAGACTATCTCATAAACAACAATTAAAAGCAAGTATTTTTTATCAAAAAATTGGGTCGAAAACCCCGTCCTTGTAGGACGGCTTTGTGTTAGAATTTGGGCATGTCAGTACAAGACATTTAAATAAAACCTACTCCCGGACTGGGAGGAAGTCTACGCCCAAAACACTCTTGAGGAGATATCAGTACGCCCTAAGTAGTGGCAAACCTACTGAGCCTGGGAACCTGTGAAAACAGGATATTGAGACACTTGTGTCTTAAGAATCTCCGCTCCTTTAGGACGGAGACCGTCAAGAAAAAGTGCAAATTAGGTACTTATACTAAGTATCTAAAATATAGAGCAACCAATACAGCAAGAGCCCACCCTTTGGGAAACCGCAGGGTATGCCCTTGATTGTATAGGTACTCAACAACCCCAGAAATCTCAATCAAAACGCATGAATGTTGAGATCATCCTTGAGTCGATAAGAAATTTAGTAACCTGCTTTTTTGTCCACTATATTACGTAAAGGTTTACCGTTACGATAGCGTGTCAAATTGTCGAGAAATAATTCCACAATGCGATCGCGAAGTTGTGGTGTAAGTGCTGAAGAGTGAGGTGTTACAAATACGTTAGGTAAAGACCAAAAAGGACTGTCTGAAGGTAGTGGTTCAACAGAAAATGTGTCTAATCCAGCGCCAGCAATCCACCCTTCACGTAAAGCAGTCAGTAAGGCATCTTCATCAACGATCGCGCCACGAGCTATATTAATTAAATAAGCACTTTTGCGCATCAATCGCAATGCATCTGCATCAATTAACCCTCTAGTTTTAGGTGTTAAAGGTGTTGCAACAACTACATAGTCTACTTGTGGAAGAAGCGATCGCCATTCATCTGCACTAACAATTAAGTCAAAATTAGGTAATGGATCTGGACGAAGACGACTACCAAAAACATTCATACCAAAAGCTTTGGCACGAACGGCTATCTCTCGCCCAATACTTCCTGTACCAATAATAAGCAAGTTCTTGTTATATAGCTCTTGCAGCTCTGACCACTTAATCCACTGATGGTTTGATTGCAAATCTTGTAGCTTACTGACATCCTTAGCATGATAAAGCATGTATGTCAAGACAAATTCTGCAATAGGAATCCCATGAACCCCCGATCCATTAGTGAGGAGTATATCGTGTTCTAAGAACACTGGTGTAAGGATGTGATTTACCCCAGCGCTTGGTGTATGCTGCCATCGAATTTTAGGTGCGGCTGCCAATACTTTATGGAGAGTTGTATTTTTTAATTTAAACCCGTTCAAATACACTTCAGCACCACTAGGATCACCATCAAAATTCCCCTCATTATCTACACGTACAAATGTAGTATCTCTGGGTAAAAGCGGCTCGATTTTAGCTGCAAGTTCTACAGGTAGAATGAGTTTCATGAGGCTAAGGCCAAATTTACTATTATTTTTGAGCCACAATCCAATCTTTTAATTCAAAATCAGACTTGGCTAATTTCTGAGAGATTAAAAACTGCTTTGTTCCTTGCAAAAGTTGTATTCCTTTTGCTGGAATTGGTTCTTCTGGAAACTGTTCTATAGAGAGAGAAGCTTTTACAACATTAACAGAGTATCCTGAAACTTGAGCATGGAACTTGTAATAGCCCTCTGGATCAGCCTTGATACTCTTGACCGCTGCTTGTTTAATCTGATTCCACTTTTGAGGCAAGTCAGGATGTTGTGCCAGGAAAGCTTCTGTTGCTATTGTCACACTTGTCCCTGGTAAGTCTGGGTGCTTGATTGCCTCATCAATGACAGGAAACCCTTTAGATTGTAACAGTGGACCCGTTCCTGTTGGAGCTGCAATCGCTGCCACATCACCCCGTTCTAGAGCAGCTTGCGCTTCATTAGGTAATAGGTGCACTACTTTTACTTGATCTACGACACCCGACTTTTGCAATAGTCCTATCACATAGCGGTGCATGTACGATCCCTTTGATGTTGCGACCTTTTGCCCTTTGAGTTCAGCAACAGAATGCGCTCCGTTTTTCCTTGTCACTAACCAAGCGTTGGTTCCAACTTGTTCTTGACTAATTAAGCGGGTAGGAAGACCATTTGCTCTGGCTACGATGGCAGGTGTATCTCCATAAATACCCATGTCCAGTTCACCTGTTACTAAAGCTTCATTGAGATTAGGACCATTGGGAAACGAGAACGTTTGCACTTCTTTGATCCCCAGTTTTTGTAATTCTGGCAGAAGTTTGCCTTGATGCATCGCCCAACCAATTGGTCCTGTAGGGAGTTTGGCACTCTTAGAACTGATAATGCCCAGACGGAGGGTAGAAGTCTTTACTTCTGGTGGATTGCGATTTGATTCTGCTTGGGAAACAGGTTGACTAGAACTACAAGCTGTTGTTAACAGTAGAAGGAAAGATGCTATTACGCTAGGAAGTTGGGGAATAGATTTCTGGATGCCAAAATTAGTCATGTAAAATAAAGCACTTGATATATCAAAAATGCCTGAAATGTAGTTTGACTAAAAATTATGATGAATGGATACTTTTAAGCAAAGTGCTGTGGTTTAAGACAAATATGCCTAAAAACTAAGCCTGTACTCCAAGTATTACAAAATTTACTAATTCTTCTGCGAAGGCATCATCTAATGTTCCATGCTTCAACAATAAGCGATACCAAATAGGGCCGTAAATCGCATCAATCACCAAGTCCAAATTCGAGTCAGAGCGTAGTTCACCTCGCGCTACGCCCCGCTCTAAAATCGTACGGGTTGCTGCTGTGCGGCATTCAATAAACTGCTTACGAAACGATGATGCTAAAGACGCATCCATTTGGGCTTCAGCAATCAGTCCCGTGAGAGCTTTCCCTGTGGTCGTTGTTGTCAGTATTGCAAATAGTTGTAAAAGAATCTGACATAAATCTTGTTTAATCGATCCTGTATCCGGTGCAGGGATATCCTCTGTAACTATTGCTGAGTATGCTTCCATAATGACTTCAGCTTTAGAAGACCACCAACGATAGATCGTTTGTTTGCCTACTCCAGCACGACTAGCAAGAGCTTCAATACAAATGTCTCTATAGCCTTTTTCCTGTAGTAACTCAACTGCTGCTGTGAGAATTGCTTTATGAGAACGCTCATTTCGCCTGCTCTTAAGAGGTGCTTTAGCCAGAGCTTTTGTTGGAATAATAGTGTTCTCAAGTAGTTGTGACATAAGGGCTGACTCCAGTGAGGGCAATCTTTTTTCAATGCAACGGCTCTATCCCGTCATGCATTAACAAGACGATACGGTTCGTCAATATTCGACATAGCAAGCTGCCAGAAGTGGTTGTAACAAAAATATAGAACTTGTTTGATCAAAAGTCTAATTCTTGGTAACTTATCCTTAGAGAGTCTGATACCTTAATCAGTATTTCTCAGGTCAGCACGATTGAAGAAATAATTAGCACCAAAGCAAATTGTACGGTAATTGGCTTGATTTATAGTAGATTATAAATAATAATTGCATACCTACCAGTAAAAAGCAATATATTCTCATTGCTATGTTCCTGATGCAATCCTTCGGTCAGTCAGGCTACTTACGCCTACTCACTATCCCGGCGGTATGGGTTAGTGTGCCTACCAACTAAGGTTTTTTGTAGAGCAATGTACAATCTATCGATTTTAAATTCCTCCTACGGTAATATTTTTTTGACAAAATCTACTTGTTTTTTTTCTCTAATTGTGTCAAACTACAAAAAATAAAAATACATCAAACCTATTGTCTTGCCGTATTTTGATGTAGAAGTGTAGAGACGCGAACTTTTGTGTCTGTATACTCCGATGTTTTAAAATTCAGAGTTTTGTAAGACATTGGCACTCTTAGCACCCACACCATATTAATGAATTCAAGGTCCTGAGGAGGTTTATTATATCGAATTAGAACACTGAGGAATCTATTTTTCAAGGGCTGAGGAAGTCTTTCAAGAAGAGTAAGGTACTACGTCCGATTCCTAGATTGGACAGAGCATCAAGAGTTGAGTAGCACCCACCAAAGAAAAAATCTCTTTTGAGTGGATTGAAAATTTCCTCTTCCAGCCATTTCCATCCCTAGTTTTCTCGACAGGAGCAAGTTTATGGTGCAACTATTAGTCAAAGAATCGAAAAACTGGATTGAGATAGCATCTTCCCTATCTAAAGAACTTGCTGCGAATGCAGTAGAACGTGACAGCAAAGCGGGAGTACCAGAAGAAGAAATTCAGCTGCTTCGCTCAAGTGGTCTGTTACCTTTCGTCGTACCCAAAGAATATGGTGGCATAGGGGGAACTTGGGTAGAAGGATTGAAAATTGTCCAAGAACTTTCTGTCGCTGATGGTTCTATTGGTCAGTTATATGGCAACCATTTAAACCTCACAGCCCTAGGTCATGTCTCAGGAACTCCAGAACAAAAAGACAGATACTATCGAGAAACTGCCCAAAAGAATTTATTCTGGGCAAATGCCATCAATACCCGCGATACGCGACTAAAAATTGCACCAGAGGGTGAACACTTCCGCGTCAATGGTGTGAAAAGCTTTGGTACTGGTATTGAGATCGCGGATGTGCGGGTATTCTCTGCTTTGCAAGATAACGAAGAACTTCCCCTTCTATTCGTCATTCCCAAAGATAGAGAAGGTGTTGTTTCAAATCAAGACTGGAACAATTTTGGACAGCGACGCACAGACAGCGATTCTTTCACCTTTAACAATGTTTTGGTGAAGAAAGATGAAATTTTGGGATATCCTTCTCCTCCTAATAGTGCTTTTGCTACATTTTTGGGAATCATCGCACAGTTAACCAAAACTTATGTATATCTGGGGGTTGCTTCTGGTGCAGTGTCTTCTGCTAAGCAGTATACCTTAACCGAAACTAAACCTTGGATTACATCTGGAGTAGAACGTGCCACAGATGATCCTTACATTCAGCGTCGTTACGGGGAGTTGTGGACAGAGTTACAAGCTGCTGTTGCTTTAGCCGATCGCACAGCGATTCAAGTTCAACAAGCTTGGGACAAAGACGTTGACTTAACACCGGAAGAACGTGGAGAAGTCGCAGTTGCAGTTTTTACTGCCAAAGCTTTTATCTCAAAAGTTGGATTGAATATCGCCACTTCTATCTTTGAAGTTACGGGAACTCGTTCTACAGCTACCAAATACGGCTTTGATCGCTACTGGCGTGATTTGCGCACCTTCACCCTACATGATCCTGTGGATTATAAATTGCGCGATATCGGCAATTGGGTACTCAACCAAGAGTTACCCGTAGCTACGCAATACTCTTAAACCAAGAACTAGGACAAAAAGTTTTTCGAGAATCTTTGCTAACTCGAGCTTGTTTCCAGCCCATCAGTTAATAGTTTTCATCTGATTAAATCTCCTTGTTACACCTACATAAGATGGCTGATGCCATCTTATTTCCTAATAGCTTAACCTAAACGAGCCAGTTTATGCAAAGTTTAAAAGCCAAATTGAGAAATTTTAAAAATCAACACATTACTCGTCGCTACTTTTTATTTACTGCTAGTTATACATTCATATTATCTACTGTTGTATTTGGTTGTTCACAACCAGCAAAGAATACTCAACAAGAAGTAGGCGCATCAAATATAAGCCAGACACAAACTGCTGAAAAATCTGCTGCAAAATTAGTACGAATTGTACGCTCTAAACAACTTTCTTCACTGGCAATTCTGGAAAAACAAGGCAATCTCAAAAAAAGACTGGAAACTCTTGGTTATAAACTAGAGTGGCCGGAATTTGCAGCAGGACCGCAACAACTAGAAGCACTCAATGCTGGTGGTCTCGATATTGCATCAACAGCTGAAACTCCTCCTATTTTTTCACAAGCTGCTGGAGCCCCCTTAGTTTATCTAGCGACTACTGGTCCTAGCTCTAAAGCAGTTTCACTTATAGTTCCCGTTAAATCTTCTATTAACAGTGTTAAAGACTTAAAGGGTAAAAAAATAGCTTTTCAGAAAGCTTCTATAGGTCACTATCTATTGCTAAAAGCAGTAGAGAAAGAAGGATTCAAACTAAGTGATGTTTCATCAGTTTACCTACCACCCCCAGATGCTAATGTAGCCTTTAGTCAAGGAAAAGTAGATGGTTGGTTTATTTGGGAACCATTTGTGACTAGAAATGTAGAGCAGAAAGTAGGTCGGGTTCTGATAGATGGATCGAATTTAAGAGATACCGGTAACTTCTACTCCACAACACGCTCGTTTTATCAAAAAAATCCTCAAGTTATTAAAGTCTTCTTAGAAGAACTGCAAAAAGCAGAAATTTGGGGTAAAGCGCATCCAAAAGAAGTTGCACAACTGCTCTCACCAGTAACACAACTAGATCCGCCATTATTAGAAAAAATGCATAGCAAGTATGATTGGGATCTGCGTCCAATTAATGAGAAAGTCATTGAAAAACAACAAGAAGTCGCAGATAAATGGTATAGCCTAAAATTAATACCTAAGAAAGTGAATGTTCGAGATGGGTTTTTAACACCTAAAGAATACGCTGAATTTACTCCCCCAGATGTTCTGGCCAAACAATAAAGTGAAATGATTGCAGATGGATTTAGGCGATTGCTACTTATCCCTTAACAAAATGCAATCATTTTACCTGTAAAGTTATCAGATATAAACAACGGGATATGAAATATTTTGGTTCTTTTGTTACCTCTTCTGCTGTAAACCCTAGAATGAGAAAACATAAATTTCAGTTCAAATTTTTCAACAGTAACCATATCCAGTCACTAATTCCTTGGACTGTACCTGTATCAATCCTAATTTTGTGGCAATTATTGTCTACTATCGGGGTAATTCCTGTTAGAATCTTACCCTCTCCTTTAGGTGTAATTGGTGCAGCTATTAAGTTGGCTGAAAGTGGCGAATTATTCCGTAACATAAGTATAAGTGCTGCACGAGCGATTAGTGGTTTTTTAGTCGGTGGAAGTGTGGGATTTTCTTTGGGATTGTTGAATGGCATTTCTCCCATTTCTGAAAAAATGTTGGATACTTCTATCCAAATGCTCCGTAACATTCCAAATTTAGCTTTAATTCCTTTGGTGATTTTATGGTTTGGTATAGGGGATGAAGCTAGATTATTTCTAGTATCTTTAGGGGTAATGTTTCCTATTTATCTCAATACTTTTCATGGAATTCGCAGCGTTGATACTGGATTAATTGAGATGGGAAAAGTTTATGGTTTAAATGCTTGGGGTTTGTTCTGGAGAATTATTTTACCCGGAGCAATGTCTTCCATTCTAGTAGGTGTACGTTTTTCTTTGGGGATTATGTGGCTAACCTTGATTGTGGCGGAGACGATTGCTGCTGATTCCGGAATTGGTTACATGGCAATGAATGCCAGAGAATTTATGCAAACTGATGTGGTTGTCTTGAGTATTTTGATATACGCACTATTAGGTAAATTAGCCGACATTATTGCCAGACGACTCGAAAGTTACTGGTTACAGTGGAATCCTAGCTATCTAAAAGCCTGATATCATCCCGGATTTTTGGACTGTAAAATCTCTTCTAACAAGGAGCAGTAAAAAATGACAGTAGCACAACACATCACTATTCATTCCTCTGATAAAAATAATCACAGTCAAAGGTCGAAGCTTGTACAATTAAGGACAGTGATAGCCAAACGGCTATGGTGGCACGCACATGCGTACGGGATAGTACTCAGTATTTTGCTGCTAATATTTTCAAGTTTAGGCTTTTTGTTTCTCCACTGGTTCTGGAGTAGATTACAACCAGAAGAAATACCCTACCCCATGGATAGAGAGCGCTTATAATCCTGCATCTGCTTAACAACAGGATTTTTGACGCCTGATTCTACAAAACTGCTCAGCTTTGCGAACACATTTTCATCTATATTTATAGAATCCTCACTTACTGTGTCAAAAAAGGGAGGGTTCCTACTTGCATTTGCCACAACTTTTCCCGTATAATATCTTCACTTTTCAATCCGGTATTTCTACAGAAAAGCAGTAATAACATAGGATTATAGTATGGAATTGTGGCAAGGTGCGTTGAAACAAATAAAACGAGTCATTTTTGATAAGAAGCTGGCGGTAAATTCATTCCAAGGCTTTTTCTCGCTATTTTTGGTAGGAATTAGCTTGAGTGTGCTAATTGCTGCTTGCTCAGGGGGAGATACGAATAATTCTGCTAATAGTGGTTCTAGCACTAGTCCTGGTGCTAGTCCTGTTGCAGCTAACAAGCAGGATGTTGAAGTCACACTTGTTTCCTTTGCTGTTACTAAAGCCGCTCACGAAGCCATAATCCCTAAATTTGTAGAGAATTGGAAAAAAGAACATAACCAAACCGTCACGTTTAAACAAAGCTATGGGGGTTCTGGTTCTCAAACTCGTGCAGTCATCGATGGTTTAGAAGCAGATGTTGTTCATTTGTCCCTGGCGGGAGACGTCCAAAAGATTGAAAAGGCTGGACTGATTCAGCCTGGATGGGAGAAGGAAGTTCCTAATAATGCTATTGTCTCGAAGAGTGTTGCCGCATTAGTCACACGAGACGGCAACCCTAAAGGTATCAAAACATGGTCAGATTTGGCGAAAGATAATGTAAAACTTATCAGTGCTGACCCCAAAACTTCAGGTATTGCTCGCTGGAATTTTCTAGCACTTTGGAATTCAGTGATAAAAACTGGAGGAGATGAAGCCAAAGCAACTGACTTTGTTACAAAGGTTTTCAAAAATGTGCCAGTTCTGACTAAAGATGCTCGTGAAGCTTCTGATACATTTCTTAAGCAAGGTCAGGGGGATGCTCTGATCAACTACGAAAATGAAGTTCTCTTAGCGCAGAAAAAGGGTGCAAAGCTGAATTATATAGTGCCTGATGTGAACATCTCTATCGATAATCCAATTGCAGTGGTCGATAAAAACGTCGATAAACATGGCACTCGTGAAGTAGCAGAAGCTTTTGTGAAATACTTGTTTACTGCTGAAGCACAACAAGAGTTTGCAAAAATCGGCTTTAGACCAGTGGATGAGACACTAGCACAAACTAAGTCAATTGCTGACAAATACCCCAAAGTCAAAAATCTGGGTACAGTGAATGACTACGGTGGATGGAGCGCGGTTGATAAAAAGTTCTTTGCTGATGGCGCTCTTTTTGACAAGCTTCAAGTCAAAAATAACAAAAAGTAAATTGCTTAAGTAGGTACGGGTAAATTCAGATAACATAACTCAACTGCTATATACTTATTGAAGAATTTTATCTAATTTACTAACACCTACCTAGCTGCTAGTTGCTACTTCTCTATCCCCCTATGGCTGTATCTTCCCGTCCGAAATCAATAGCTTCTAAGAATACTCTAAGTTGGAGGATGCTACTGCGCCGGTTATCTCAAGTTCCTTGGACATGGCGAATTACGTTGGGATATCTGACTGTAATGTTGTTTATCCCAATAATTGCGATGTTTATGAAAGCGAGTAGTAAAACTCCAAGTGAATTTTGGGCGATCGCAACCAGTCCAATCGCAGTAGCAACATACAACGTTACATTTGTCACTGCAATAATAGCTGCTCTGCTCAACGGAGTCTTTGGTACTTTAATTGCGTGGGTGCTAGTGCGCTATGAATTTCCCCTCAAACGGTTGATTGATGCTTCAATTGACTTACCATTTGCTTTGCCAACTTCAGTTGCCGGTTTAACTTTGGCAACAGTTTACAGTGATAACGGCTGGATTGGTTCGCTGTTCGTCCCATTAGGTATTAAGATATCTTTTACTCGTCTTGGGGTAGCAGTGGCGATGATTTTTATCTCATTGCCTTTTGTCGTAAGGACTGTGCAACCAGTGCTTCAGGAACTGGAAAAAGAAGTTGAAGAAGCTGCTTGGTGTATGGGTGCCTCTCGATGGCAAACCTTCTGGAAAGTTATTTTACCACCATTATTTCCTACTATATTAACTGGTGTCTCGTTAGGGTTCTCTCGTGCAGTTGGAGAGTATGGCTCTACTGTAATTATCGCTTCTAACACCCCTTTCAAAGATTTAATTGCGCCTGTACTAATTTTCCAGCGTCTAGAACAGTATGACTATTCCGGTGCAACTGTCATTGGCATAGTACTACTGGTGATTTCCTTAGTGATGCTACTGGCGATTAATTTCTTACAAGCATGGGGGAGAAAATATGACACAAAATGATTCTAAACTACCACCTCGTCTGCACTCAAGGAACCAGAAGCGACCATTACCGAGAAATTGGGTAAGTATTTTTCTTATTGGGTTAGCAGTATTGTATGTCGCTTTAGTACTATATATTCCTGCAGCTAATGTTTTTTTCCAAGCTTTTCAAAAAGGCGTTGGTCCATTTTTATCTAACCTCACACGTTCCGACTTTCTGAATGCTATTAGGCTGACTTTATTACTAGCTTTAATTGCTGTACCTGTAAATACTATATTTGGGTTATGTGCAGCTTGGGCGATCGCTCGTCATAAATTCCCTGGTCGTACTCTTATTCTCAGTATTATTGACCTACCTTTTTCGATCTCGCCAGTAGTTGCAGGGTTAATGATTGTTCTACTTTATGGGCGACAAGGATGGTTTGGTACTGCTTTAGAAGCCAATAATATCAAGATCATCTTTGCTTTTCCAGGTATGGTGCTAGCTTCAGCATTTGTGAGTTTACCTTTTGTTGCTCGTGAAGTCATTCCTGTTTTAGAAGAAATAGGTAAGGATCAAGAAGAAGCTGCCAAAATTCTTGGTGCAAACAATTGGCAAATATTTTGGCGTGTCACTCTGCCAAGTATTCGTTGGGGTTTGCTCTACGGCTTAATTTTAACTAATGCTAGAGCAATGGGTGAATTTGGTGCTGTCTCTGTTGTTTCTGGAAATATTGCCAACAAAACCCAAAGTCTACCCTTATTTGTAGAGGAAGCTTACAAACAGTACGAAACAGAAGCGGCTTACTCGGCTGCTGTACTCTTAGCACTATTAGCAGTTGTGACATTGGTTTTGAAGGAGATTTTAGAAAGGAAAACAGGTAAGAAAGTATAGATTAAAACATTAAAAATCACGAGGATTATTATGAGTATTACAGTACAGAATGTATCGAAAGTTTATGGGTCTTTTCACGCAGTTGATTCTGTAAGTTTAGAAGTAAAAACTGGTTCTCTTGTAGCGCTATTAGGTCCATCTGGATCAGGAAAATCAACATTGTTACGAATAATTGCTGGATTGGAAGAACCAGATTCCGGTGAAATCTGGCTTGCTGATGAAAATGTCACTTACAAATCAGTGCAAAAACGCCAGATTGGTTTTGTGTTTCAACATTACGCACTATTTAAGCACCTGACAGTCCGACAAAACATAGCTTTTCCACAAGAGATCCGCAACATTCCTAAAAGCAAGATTCGGGTGCGAGTCGAGGAACTTTTGGAGTTAGTGCAGTTGCAAGGGTTTGGCGATCGCTATCCTTCTCAACTCTCAGGAGGGCAACGTCAACGGGTAGCGTTAGCAAGATCATTGGCAGTGCAACCACAAATTTTACTTTTAGATGAACCTTTCGGTGCATTAGATGCCAAAGTTCGCAAGGAATTAAGAATGTGGTTGCGAAAACTACATGAAGAAGTGCATGTAACAACTGTATTTGTGACCCACGATCAAGAGGAAGCCATGGAGGTTTCAGATCAAATCGTGGTCATGAATAAAGGTCGAGTCGAGCAAGTTGGTACCCCGTCTGAGATTTATGACCACCCAGCGTCGCCATTCGTGATGAGCTTTATTGGTCCAGTAAATGTTCTTCCCAGTCATGCTGGTATTTTACCAGATAAGAATTCCGACACTTCAACCACCGATCAAGTCTTCTTACGTCCTCATGATGTTGTGATTCAGATTAATCCTGATGACGATGCTACACCTGCTAAAGTTGATCGCATTATCAATCTAGGTTGGGAAATTCGAGTGGAATTAATTCTCAAATCTGGAAAGGTAGTGAATGCATATTTAACGCGTGAACAGTTCAATCAACTTGAAATCAACGAACAGCAGCATGTTTATGTTAAGACTAAACATGCAAAAATTTTCCCAGCCTATGCCTTAAGTTGAGAAAATGACAGTCCGTAGTTGCGCTACCCTGCGGGAAGCCAGTTCGTGGCTACAGCGCAAAGACAGCGCAACTACAAACCTTTCGAGTCGTGGGTGTGGCTCATATCTTGACTGTTAAACAATAGACGCGAGCATCTTCCGATATCTTGCACCCGGGCTGAATTAGCCCGATATCCCGCCCAGAACTGAAGTTCCGGGCTAATAGCGCGCATTCCATTGAAATGGACTGAAATCTTTGATTAGTCCTCTTGAGAGGACTTTAGCTATCAGCCAGCGATTTAAATCGCTGGCTGACTGACTACTGTTACACACATCGAAAACCCGGTATACAAGCAGTATTTTTTTGTAAACGTATTGCTTTGCCTAAGTTAATTGTGTAATACTGAAAAGGTTACTATTTCGTACGGTTATCAGATAAAATTACAGATCTTTTTCTCTAGAAAAGTTTTGTAGCATCTCTGAAAAAAAATCATGCAGCTACTCTGGTTTATCCCCACACATGGAGAAGGGCGCTATCTTGGCACTGCGCTAGGTGGACGCTCTGTTAACTTTGATTACTGGCGACAGATTGCCTCGGCAGTGGATCATTTAGGTTTTACAGGAGCATTGCTACCTACGGGACGTTCGTGTGAAGACGCCTGGGTTTTGGCATCTGCACTGGTTACACATACAAAACAAATGCGTTTTTTAGTGGCAGTGCGTCCTGGATTAATGTCGCCTGGTGTAGCAGCAAGGATGGCAGCAACTTTTGACCGGATTTCCAACGGACGTTTGCTCATTAATATCGTCACAGGAGGCGATCCGGTAGAATTAGCAGGAGACGGCGTGCATCTGAATCATGATGACCGCTACGAATTAACTGATGAGTTTTTGACGGTGTGGCGGCAAATTGCCTCTGGTGAAACGATTGACTTCCAAGGGGATTATCTCAACATTGACGGAGGTAAATTGTTATTTCCTCCTGTCCAGAAACCACATCCACCTTTGTGGTTTGGAGGTTCCTCTCCAATCGCTCAACGCATTGCTGCCAAACATGTAGATGTATATTTGACGTGGGGTGAACCAGTCGCACAAGTTGCGCAAAAGATTAACGAGGTGCGCCGCTTAGCAGAGGAAGAAGGACGGACTTTGAGGTTTGGCATTCGCTTGCACGTGATTGTTAGAGAAACCGAAAGTCAGGCTTGGGATGCAGCGAACGATTTGATCCGGTATGTGGATGACGACGCGATCGCCACTGCTCAAAAAGCTTTTGCCCGTATGGACTCAGAAGGGCAACGCCGTATGACTCAATTGCACAACAGTAGTCGAGAAGCTTTAGAAATTAGTCCAAACTTGTGGGCAGGGGTTGGGTTGGTACGAGGTGGTGCAGGAACCGCCTTAGTAGGAGATCCTAGTACCGTTGCGGCTAGGATGCTAGAATATGCTGAGTTAGGTATTGATACCTTCATCTTTTCTGGTTATCCTCATCTAGAAGAAGCTTATCGAGTTGCGGAACTGCTATTTCCCCTCTTACCTCTAGAGAATTTACCACCAGTTGAACAGCAGATGGTCTTAAGTCCATTTGGCGAAGTCGTTGGTAATCAAGATTTCCCAAAACAGCAGTTCAAAGAACAAACAACTGCTACCGTGGATTAAAAAAAGATATATTCTCACAAAAACAAGGTTTCCAAACTGATATCATCTCGGTTTGGAACCTCTTTCTTAAGTATTGTGGACTTCATAAGAGTTAGAATGATCCTCTTGTAACGATTTGCGAAGTGTTACAAAAGCAAGAATACCAACAACGGTCAGGTAGATCCGCTGTAACCACAAATTACTCAAACGAAGGCTAATCCGCGCACCAATAACTCCACCGATAAACATACTCAGACCAAGAATTGCACCTAGCCGGTAGTCTACAATCCCCTGAACCATGAAAATTAAAGTCGCAGAAAGCGACGAAAATATATTAACAAACTTACTTGTGGCTATTGCTTGAACAAATGTCATACGGAATAACATCACATAAGCAGCTGTCAGTAAAGTAACGTAACCACCACTAAAAAAGCCCCCGTAAATACCAAGTATAAAGGTAGCTATATAGCCAAAAATTTCTCTTGTTTGCGATGGTATTCTCTGTGAGGTTTCTACCCCAGCATTTCGGTTAGCAACAGACAACGCAGCAACTACAATCATCGAAATAGAAACAATTAACGGTATTGATTTTGAGGGGATAAATAGAACAAGTAATGCTCCGACAATGGATGAAGTCAGTGTTAAAACTAGCAGTGATGGTAAGCGCTGGTAGTCAATAACTCCTTTACCAACAAAAGGCAATGTAGCACCAACACTCATAAACATGAGTGCTAACATATTAGTTGCAAGGGCAGTACGTGGTTCTATCCCGAACTGAAGCATTACAGGTACAGTAACTAGGGACGTACTACCAGTAATGACGCTGATAACACTCGTTATTAAGAAAATTGCAATCAGAGCAAGTAATTCGAGATTTGTCAAGGGAAGTATTCCTCTGTTTTTGTCTGGTGTGTTAATCGAAATTGTGATATTTTGGTTTATAAACAACTATATGTCAATCGGCATTAAGATGTATACATCGATATGCGATCGCATAGTGTTTATTTTAAGAGAATTGCATCCAGTGAAGTTTTCTAATTCCAAGTGAGGAATAAAAATGCTAGAAGCTATAGCTACGGCTTGGCTATTACTATTTTTTGGAGACTTGCTTTCCACTTTCATCTATCATGTACCCGAACATGTCTTTGGTAGTCTCCACCTAAAAACACACCACTCTGCAAAAAAAGCTTTTCGTCATTACGCTATCCTGTTGCTCGACACTCAAGTTCTTTTAGATGGTATTCTGGGTGCTTTACCGTATTTGTTTGTAGCAATATTTTTATCGTTTTTTTCTCCCATTGGGACTATTTGTGGGTTACTTTTCGGTCAGTTTCATGTGTGGTGGAGACATACCAGCGTCATGGGTTGGCAAACTCCTAAGTTTATTACTTTCTTGTGTCAGATTTTATTTATCACTACTCCCGAACAACACTGGATTCATCATCAAAAACCTAACTTAGGGTTTGGCGATATTTTTACACTCTTTGAGCAACCAGCACAAACCTGGTTTCGATGGTTACGCTTACTGAGACTGCATTTGTATTCTTCCTCTAGCGCCTTAAAGTAGTGCTAACTTCAGCAGAGTTTTGAAAACCTCGGCTTATTTTCGTATTGGAGATATAGCACCAATACTGTTACAAAAACACTAGTTTTATATCTTACTAGCAAAACAAAAAGGAGATTTATGGCAGGTAAATTAGATGGAAAAGTGGCGATTATTACTGGAGCTTCTTCTGGAATTGGTGAAGCTACGGCTGTGGCGTTGGCAGCAGAGGGGGCAAAAGTTGCGATCGCCGCAAGACGTGCTGATCGTTTAGATGTAGTAGCAAAACAAATCCAAGCCAATGGCGGTCAAGTATTGCGAATTGTTACAGATGTTACAGACGAAGCTCAAGTTAAAAACTTAGTGCAAAAAACCAATGCAGAACTAGGACAGGTTGATATTCTGGTTAATAATGCAGGAATTGGCGTGCTTGGCTCAATTGATACTGGAAATCCCGCAGATTGGCGGCGAGCATTCGATGTTAATGTTCTAGGAGTTTTATACGCTACCCAAGCAGTGTTACCTCTTCTCAAAACCCAACAATCTGGACATATAGTCAACATTTCTTCTGTTGCAGGAAGGACAGCACGGGCTGGTGTTGGAGTTTACAACGCTACTAAATGGGGTGTCAATGCACTTTCAGAAGCATTACGGCAAGAAGTGCATAAGGACAATATTCGCGTTACCATCATCGAGCCAGGTTTAGTGGATACGCCATTCAGTGACTTCATTTCTGATCCCATCGCCAAACAGCGCAGCGAAGAAAGACGCAGGACTATAAAACCTCTACAAAGTGAGGATATTGCAAGAGCTATAGTCTACGCAGTAACACAACCTGAACATGTAAATGTGAACGAAATTCTGATTCGACCAACTGCACAGGATAATTAGGGTAATAACGTAGCAGCGGCGATCGCTTTAGCAACAACACATAAGCGGGCGAGCGATCGCATCTACCATATTGCTGCTCTTGAAGTTTTTGGTCTTTTTACATTTTGTTACATAGCTAGATTTATTCGTATCTACTTACTGGAGTTTAAACTCAGTAAATCACAAAGTTTTTTTAGGGGCTTCTGGAGCGCAGACGACGTGCGTATATTAATCCGATTATAATTGGACTTTGAACTAAAAAAAGACGTTCGCGTATTAATAACACGAATAAAAGCTCGCCAGCAAAAATTACCTTAGTTATATTTCAAACTAAGTGAAAGTGAGTGAAATCCCTAAAGCCTAACGAAATTTACGCAGCTTTTTGGTTAGTCGGTGTAGATTTTGACTGTTTTTTCACTACGGGATGTACGGTGCGTTTTGGTTGAGTATGACCAGTTACTCTCCCAGATGAATTTCCCCGGGTTTTGGGAGAATGTCCAGGTTTACCAGTCTGTGAAATAATTCTGAGAAAATCACGTTGTACTACACTTGGAGTAACAGTGGGGGGATTTGTAGTATCTTGGGGGCGTTCCCAAGGTCTGGGTAAGTATGTTGCCAAATCCTTTGCAGCCCAAAGTTGTACGTAAGACAGCATAACTAATCGTATCCAATTTTCTTCGTGTTCAAGCTCTGGAGTTTGGAACTGTGTCATTAACAAGCGCTGCTTACCGAAACGGAACAGATGTTCAATATCGAACCTTTGTCGAAAGCTTTTGTTAGCAACAGTAGGAGAGATTTCTTGCCGTCGGTCGCCGATGACAATTAACCACATCGGTTTCCTCTCCCGTATCCCCAGTATCATCAGTCACATGAATCCTGAGGAGGGTGAAGGGATGACGGTACATTTTTTGCACTTTGGTTCCCCTCATCAACATTTGATGCCAGGCTTGAATAGTAACATTTAAGTGACGACCCTTACGAGTGGTCTGTTGTATTTGTGTTGTTTCGCTACTGTTATGCCAAGTTTCCGCGTCAGCCAAATCAAACCGGTCACCGTATTTCTTGGGGCAACCAGGTGTTTTCTTTAACTCGTCAACAATTGGAGATTGATAGAAAATCCGATTGCTTCGGACTCGGGCTATGACAACCAAATTTTTGTGTTTTGATTGCTGTTCAAGGAAAGAACGTTGGCTATATTCAGTATCTCCCACCAATACGCACAATTTCTTATGCATTGGTAGTGATGAATCAGACATGATAGATTGAATTTGTTCACTGGCAACATCAGTACCACTTTTCTCCAGTGATACCCTTTGTGCGGATAAGGGCACCGCCCAAGCAGCACGACAATCAATCTCTTTTTCTGGTAGGATTGAAAGTACTGAATAGCGATGACCAATATTGATAGGTTTATTACCTTTTATCGTGTTTGGTTGGTAAATGTACCCACGTTCCGATAAAGTTTTTGCGTAAGGGCGCGGGTGTGGTGTTGTATCAGCTGCGAATAAGTAAAAAGGCTGTTGTTGTGGTGGCGAGATTAACTCAGACACTAACCTAATTAAGTTATCTGGTTTTTCTTCTTCTTTTCCTTTTTGTTCTTTGTTGATCTCCTGACTATTTGTATTAAATGATTCTTTGATAGCTTTATAAATAGAGTTATAGCTTCTTAGAAACAGTGGGCTTAAAGATAACTCAGCAATTGATCTAGCTCCCGTATTTCCCGCAAGTGCATCCAACAAATCTATGCAAGCATCGCTACTAAGCTGAAAACAATTGTAAAGTTTTTTTCTAAAATTCTGAAATTGTGATATTAGTTGATTGTGAAATTTTACTGTAGCCATCAGTATTTCGTCAAAGACATAAGCGTTGTTGATATTACTATGTCTTCAGGATTTGGTGGCTATCTTTTTTTCTATCTGGTGGTAAATTTTCTCACTTTACTGGCATCAGAGAAGTTCCATCTCAAACACATGCGGATAGACTGATTATTAGTCAGTTACTTTTACTACTTATAATTAAGTATTTTTAGATTCGTGTTTGATACATCTGATACAAGAATTCAAAAATGCTCTGCAAGATTCATCCCTACAGAAGTTCGCGTAATTTTGACGCGAACTCTTCTTTTTTTGTCCAAAGTCCAATAGTTTAGCCTAGTGGCACCACATGGCTTCTACTGGGTGATTCTTGGAAAGTCAGGAGTGCGCAACTGGACTCAGTTTATACAAATCATCAACAGGAATGCGATAACCGTTAGCGAGCCTATTTGTCATGTTCGCAGCACCAACGATTGCCATCAATTCGCCAAATATTTCATCATTCATTCCTTTAGCACGCGCTGCTGCTGTGTGGGAAGCAATGCAGTATTCGCAACCATTTGTGACACTGACGGCAATATAAATTAATTCTCTCACTAGTGGGTCTATTTCCCCAGGACTTCCCATGACTTCTTTAAGCGTTTCCCAAGTTCTCCGCAAGGTAGGCGGGTGATTTGCTAAAGCTTTCCAGAAATTGTTAATATAGTCAGTCTGGCGTGTTGTGCGGATGTCGTCGTAAACTGCGCGTACTTCGTCACTAGCGTCTTCGTATTCAATGAGGTTGGTCATAATTTAGATTGAATTTAGTTTTAAGCTCCAGATATATTAAACAATAAACTCCTTTATATCACTAATAAATTCATCAATCCTTTCTTTAGTTGTATTCCAAGAACACACTAACCTCACTCCCCCAACACCAAGAAAACTGTAAAATAACCAATTCTTCTCTCGTAACTTTTGAACTACTTTATCTGGCAACTTCACATAAACAGCATTGACTTGCCTGGGAAACATGATTTGAACCCCTTCTATTTTTAACAATTCATTCTCTAAATATTCAGCACATTGATTCGCATGACGAGCATTCTTCAGCCAAGCACCAGTTTCCAACAAACCTAGCCAAGGAGCAGAAATAAATCGCATCTTAGAAGCAAGTTGTCCGGCTTGTTTACAGCGATAGGCAAAATCTTCTGCCAATTCTTTATTAAAGAAAATAATTGCTTCCCCTACTGCCATGCCGTTTTTTGTACCACAAAAACACAACACATCTACACCACTTTTCCAGCTAATTTCCGCAGGGCTTTTATTCAAGGCAACTACAGCATTAGCAAAGCGAGCACCATCCATCTGAATTTTTAAGTCATGTTGTTCTGCTAAATTTTTAATAGCAGCTAGTTCCTCGATTGAATATATAGTTCCTAATTCTGTAGCTTGAGTAAGGCTAATTACTTTTCTTTTTGGATAATGAATGTCGGCTCTTTTCCCCAATAATAAAGCTTCTATTGACTCAGTTGTTAACTTCCCATTTTCGCCTTTAGCAAGTAAAAGTTTCGAGCCATTAGAAGTAAACTCAGGCGCACCACATTCACTAGTTTCAATATGTGCATTTTCATGACAAATCACACTGTGATATGACTGGCATAATGCCGCTAACGATAAGGAATTTGCAGCAGTGCCATTAAAGACAAAAAAGACTTCGCAATCAATCTCAAATAATTCTCGAAAACTATCTGACGCCTTTTGAGTCCATATATCGTTTCCATAGGCGGGAGCGCTGCCTCGATTTGCTTGAAGCATGTATTCTAATGCTTCTGGGCAAATTCCAGAGTAATTATCACTTGCAAATTGTTCCAAATAAGAGTCCATTGTTGGTTGTAGTTTTAACCTTTAGCCTAGATACCTTATGTTAGCGAAATTATTCCTTGTTGTGGATAGGTTTCTATATATAATATAAAGTTAGTTAAAAATTCCCATCTTTTAGAAGTTGTATGAGCATTCAAGAGGGATACAATAATTGGTCAGCAACGTACGAATCGGACAGTAACCTTACACGGGATTTAGACCGTGTAATTACCGAGAAAATACTGATGAATTCTAGGTTTAAATCAATTATTGAGCTTGGTTGTGGAACAGGAAAAAACACTTGTTTTCTCTCAGAAATTGCTAATAAAGTTTATGCCGTTGATTTTTCAGAAGGCATGATTAGCAAGGCTAAAGAGAAACTGAATTCCAATAACGTTGTTTTTTCTGTAGCTGACATCACAAAAAAGTGGACTTATCATGATATATCTGCCGATCTCATAGTCTGCAACCTTGTACTCGAACATATAGAAAATATTTCATTTATATTTTCAGAAGCATTTCGTTCACTAGATAATGGAGGTCAGTTTTTTATTTCTGAACTTCATCCCTTTAGACAATATCAAGGAAAAAAAGCTAGCTTCCAAAAAGGTGAAGTAACAACTGAAATCGCAGCATTTATACATCATATATCAGATTTTCTCGGTGCTGCCCAAAGTAGCGGGTTTAAGCTTAAAGAACTGAAAGAATGGTGGCACGAAGAAGATCTCAACAAACCGCCAAGGCTGGTGACGTTTGTTTTTGAGAAATGAATCTCGATAAATTTTCCCATAGTTCCTTTGTAGCTAGAAGTGGGGGCTTGTGCCCTAGGAGTTTTCGGTTACAAGCGCGATCGCGAACCCATCATAACCTTTGCTGCCTACCGTTTGTATAACAGTAGCGCTTACACGGGAATCAGCAGCTAGTACGGTGTTGAAGTCTTGCACACCTTGGACGCTTTTGTCATTGCTGTTGGGATCAATAACTGCACCATCCCGTACAACATTATCAGCAATAATCAAGCTACCTGGTTGAGTCAGCTTAAGCGCCCATTCAAGATAGGCTGTACTGTTTGACTTATCAGCGTCTATGAATACTAAATCAAACGGTTCGCGACTTTCCGCAGCTAGTTGTGGTAGCGTATCCAATGCTTGCCCAACACGAACCTCAACAACCTCGGCTAGTCCAGCACGTGCAATATTTTTACGAGCGACTTCCGCGTGTTTGGGAGCAGCTTCTAGGGTGATGAGTTTTCCCCCTGGTGGTAGCGATCGCGCTAACCAAATTGTACTGTAACCCCCTAGCGTACCAATTTCCAGTATTGAGCGAGTTCCTATCGCTTGTGCCAAAATAGCTAGCAGTTTGCCTTGGCTCGGTGTGACATTGTGTGGCGGTAGTCCTGCATCGGTAGAAGCTTGCAGAGCAGCATCAAGGGCGTGGTCGAATGGTACGAATAAGTCGGTAATGTATTCATCTACTGCAGTCCACTGTTTCAAGGTCATATTCTGTCCTCATTTTTGGTCAATCGTTGAAACGCTCTTGGCTCAAGCGACAGACATTTTCAAAAAGTCAACGTGCTACGGATGACGCCGAGAACGTCACCAGCATTGCGGCTATTGTGATCCGGAGCGGTAAGATAGATTATCCCAGGAGTAATAGCGATGTTATCCGTCACAGGATACTGATAAAATGTTTCGATGTGGTAAGAAGTCATTGGATCTTTGCCTACTAACCTCCTGAGACTAACGCTCACATCTGTAACTTTAGGCTCCATACCCACAATTATACCTCCGAGGCTGCCCTTTTTACCCAGATCCGGAAAAGCCAATGTGAGTGCGTAATTCCAGATATCAAGCTCCCCAGGAGGAATTACTCCACCAAGTTTGGAACGGATACGTGTATTGGTATAGCCGACCCAGCCACCAACTACAAATCTCCGGTTAATTTGATACGACGCCTCGATCCCGTAGGAATTAGTGGAAGTAGGCAAACTCTCTCCCCTAAGCTTCTCTAACGTACGTGTAGGTAAAATTACATTACCACTCGAAGTTTGAGTACCTCTACTAGGACTACTAGCAATCTCTGAAGGTAGAACAGCACTATTACTAAGTAAAGCAGAATGTAAATTAGCACGGTTGCTACCAACAGTGAGATCATTGTTATAGGAGTTAACGTAAGTCAAGCCAATAGTAAAATTTTCACTCAGCTTAATCGTCAACTGTCCGATCGCACCATAAGGACCATTGAATAAACCATTTTTGTGTGAGGGATCGTTAGACTCACTAGCTAAGTAACCCAAAGTCAATTCTGCATTGTCGCTGAACTCGTGGGTTACAGCTATTCCAGAACCAGCAACCAAGTTATAAATCGGGTTGTGGGTGCCAAAATTAGAGAGGGCACCGCTATCACCATCACCATCAAGGAAAGAGTTAACGGTATCAGTAAAGTCATCAGCGGTACCAAAATGCCCATCAATTACTACTTTTGTATTTTTCCCCAACAGGAAAGTGTAGGACAGTTCATCCAAATCTATGTTGTTTTTATTTCCATTACTATAAGTAGAAGCACTAAAGCGTAGCTCGCCCTCTGGAGTGAAAGTAGAACTACCAGACAAAGCATTTGAATTTGTTGCTTGAAGTCTAGTTCTTAACTGGTCTTTACCTGTAAAACTAGTGCTAAAGTTCAGACGTGCCCTATTAGCTAATATGGGAGTGGTATTTATTTTCTGACCCCTAGCATTATCTCCAGCAAAAACGCTGACTGATGCGATAACAACAGTGCCATCGAGTTTAGTTGTGGTGGAAAATTGATGCGCTTGTAATTCAGCCACCTTTGCTTCCACAGGATTTACACGCCCTTGCAATATCGCTAAGTCCCCAGCAAATTGCTGTCTTAAGTTTTGTAATATTAATAAATCTTGCTCACTCACTAAATCACTGCTGGCGGTCGTAATAAGTTCGTTAACTCTATTAAGACAAGCATTCAACCCAGTCGCAAATTCATACCGTGTCATCACCCGATTGCCTCGATAAGATCTATTCGGGTATCTAGTAAGACAACCGTATCGTTCCCCCAATGATTGCAGTGCTTGGAATACCCAATCCGTGGATTGCACATCTGATAACTCAGATACTGAATTTATTTGTGACATTCCATCGTCAGCATCGTCTTCACTACTCCTAAAATCGATTGGTTCGATTGAGATTAAGGCGTGTTGAGACGTAGAAAGTTTATGATTCCTTGTAAGTGCTTTAGCAGCAAGAGATCTAGTCAGCACAAAAAATGTTGCGACTAAAATAGCTGGGAACACAAGCAGAACATTGCATACTTTAGGCATTGGAATAACCTGCTGGAATACCTTGCCATTGAGTCTGAGATGGCAACACTTCGCTCTTCATGACCAGTGATAGACCATCGAGTTTAGAACCAGTCTCCATCACTGAATCATACAAAACTACTGAACGTGGTCCAACAGTGCACCCTTGACCTATTCTTACTGCGGACATTTTCATTACCCGATCTTCGAACAGGTGGGTCTGAAGCGACGTTAAGCTGCCGATCGCCGCATCATCACCAACACGAACTAAATCGAACTCAGTCAAAAAGGTTGTATCCATATATACTCGCCGACCAATCTTGGCACCAAACAGCCGCAAACTTGGTGCAAGCAGAGGTGTACCGGTGAGCCACCTGATCAAAAATGGTACAGCTACAGTTTCATACAGCCCAGTGATCAGCTCAGTACGCCATACAAAGTTAGACCACAGTGGCTCAACCCGAGGTCGATAGCGCCCGATGATTAGCCATTTCAACGCTGCTACTAATCCAGTTACCAGAAATGCGGAACCTATATAGAGGAATGGCATAACAGCAATCCGTATAGATACTGACAGCAATGGTGTTACCCAGACAATTTCTATAATGTTCTCAATTGCCAGCACATAAGTTAGCGTAAGCGGTAACACAATCCTGAGAAACTCCATGCCTAAACGATAGGCAACTAGCTTGACAGGTGGTCGGAAAGTGACAGTTTCGTCAAATACCTGACTTTTCTGACGGTGTGGAAGGAAAATAGCTGGTGAACCAAGCCATGAAGTCCCTGACTCAACTGGCTTAGTTGGGGGTAACGAATGTACACCGATTAGACAATCGTCTCCCAGACGTGTGTTAGCTGGAACGAGGGCTGCATTGCCTATGAAGCAACGATTGCCGAGTTCAGTAGCTCCCAGCGCCATGAACCCGTTGTAATGCTTTGCAGGACCAATAGCAGCAAAATCGGCGACAAAGCTCTCACTACCTAGTGTCAGTAGATCAGGGTCAATGTGCGCTACTGTCGAGACTTCTGACCTTGTGCCAATTTTGGCTCCTAAAAGACGCAGCCAAGGTAGTGTATAAAGTGTGGCGTAAAGTGTATTGGTAACCGCTAAACTGGTAAGCATCAGCTTATCAGTTAGCCACTTACGGAAACCAAAACCTGATTGTATTTGGAAGATCCCAGGTTGGACAGTTGGCATCAGCAACCTTTTGCCAACTGCGACCAACGTACAGGTAGTCACTACAAAAATTAGCCCTGCAATTGGTGTAGCAATAAGTTGTTTAAATAAATTATCTCCAGCAGCGGCATACTGAAAAATCAGCCCCGGAATAAAGATAAGGAACGGTAAAATCTCGATGAAGACAAATCCTATGAAAAATCCTACCCACAGGATTGGTGAGTATTTTAGGTTTGATGGTTTGCGATCAGCTATGTTGTCCAGTATGGGATCTGTGTTCGTAATCCGTTTAGAAGGTGAACCGCTCCAAGTCTGACCAGTTGGAATCATTTGGTCGCGAGCAACTAAAGATTGCTCAGCCAATCGTGCCCACTGACCAATATTTCCACCAAGCATCAGCACTGAGTTAGTTCCAACGAAAGCGTTGGCACCAATTCGGATCGGTGCTTGATACAGCCATCCATCTTCGATAGCAAACGGCTGTATTTCAACACTGTAGCCAATACTAGCTTCGTCACCGATCTCAATTAAATCAGGCATGTGCAATCGCCCTGTTCCTATATAGCATCCTTTGCCAATGCGTCCACCAAGCAGTCGGAGATAAATAGGCATCAGTGGCGATCCGGCGAGATAGTCGAGTGGTGCAAGGGTCATAATTTTGCCTACCAGCCACCAGCGACAATAATACCAACCCCAAAGTGGATAGCGACCAGGACGAAACCGACCAATTAATAACCATTTTGCTGCAATTGGTAATACTAAGATCGTCAGTATCCAAATAAAGAGGATGAGTATAGTACTAGAAATCTCAAGAGTGAGAGAAGACCTAATTCCAGATTGTGATATGAGTAGTATTGATGGTGTTCCCAAAACAACAAACAGGACATATAGGCAAAGCATTTGTAGACAACCGCAAACCCAGACTCGTAGGTTACTATGGCGACGTCGAATACGCTCAGGCTTGAGCCCTGTGTCCCTCAAATCATCATCCTCCTCGGTTAATGTTTGAGAAATAATCGACTTACTGGATAGTTGACTACCTTCGATGTGAGTCGCTAGATCGCGAATAGTTGAGTGTAAGTAAAGATCACCGATAGACAGGTGATTCAACTTTCGATTTTGCCTGAGATTAGAAATCACCTGAGCCGCAAATAGTGAATGACCACCCAAATCCTTAAAGAAATCCTCCTCAACTGAGATCTTGTCTCGCCCAAATACACAATTCCACGCTTTGACTAATTCCTGCTCCAATGGTGTAGCTGGGGGTACATGGTTATCGGAGCGATCGCTCAGCTTCACCATATTTGGCATCGGCAGTTTAGAACGATCTGCCTTACCGTTAGGTAGTGTAGGAATCGTATCTAGAATTTCGATGTATGCTGGTATCATGTAGCTAGGTAAGCGGCTACGTAATGTAGAGTGTAGGGAAGTTTTCAAATCTTCCGGAGCCTCTACCGCGAAAAGCAGTGTTATGTAGGCTACTAATTCTTGTATTCCACTATTGTTAGACACCACCGACACAATGGCGTTCTCGATTTCTGGGTTTTCTAATAAAATTGCCTCAATTTCTGTGAGTTCAATCCTGTAGCCGCGAATCTTGACTTGGCTGTCAATACGACCAAGATATTCAATATCTCCATTGGTTGTGACTCGACCCAAATCCCCAGTACGGTACAATCTAGCTTCTGTGGAGGATTGCTCGAATGGATTCAAAACAAATTTAGAGGCGGTGAATTCTGGACGGTTAATGTAGCCACGTGCGACGCCGATACCACTGATGCAAATTTCCCCAACTTCCCCTTGCGGTACCGGACGCAATTCCTCGTCAAGAATATAAACACTGTAGGTTGGTAGTGGTCTACCAATGGTTACAGGTTCGTCAGGGAAAAGTTCTGTCCACAGTGCAGTAACTGTCGTTTCAGTAGGACCATATGTGTTAAGTATTCTCCGACCAACACGACTCCAACGCTTTACCAAATCTTGTGGGCAGGCTTCACCACCAACAATCAAGGTTCGCACTGAAGGGACGTCTCGATCCACTGTTGCTAGCAGTGTAGGTACACAGTACAAGACTGTTACTTTCTCCTCTATCAAGAAGTCCGCAAGACCTGATCCTAAGCGTCGGTAATCCGTTGGACCTGCAATTAGGGTTGCTCCAACGATAAAGGTTGGCCAGATTTCCTCAATCGAGAAATCAAAAGCGATGGTCATACCTTGATAAACTCGATCCCAAGGAGTTACACCATAGATTGGTGTACATACTGTGAGAAAATTGCAGATACTTGAATGGTTTACTGCAACGCCTTTGGGTCTGCCAGTGGAGCCTGATGTGTAGATGATGTAGCACAGTTCGTCTTGCGTATCTGGAATTGCTGGACGTGTTTTTGGCTGCTGTGCGATCGGCGCTTCTCCCAAGGGGAGACGCCAAGGGCGAACGCCGCAGCGCTTCGCTATCGCCACAGTAACAAGATCGAGAGCCAGAACTTCACAACCTATGTCAATAATTGCCTCCATGAAATCGGTTGTGGTCACTAGCAGATCCAGTGATGCGTCTTCGGCAATGAAAGTAATACGATCTTGGGGAAACGATGGATCGAGCGGGACAAAAGCAGCACCGCACTTTAACACTGCAAGCAACGTCACATAAGTATGGATAGATCGTTGCAACAAAATACCAACCCGCTTCCCTAATGTGATACCCTTGTGTACAAAGTAGTTTGCTAACTGGTTAGCCTGCACGTCAAGCTCAGCATAGGTCAGATGCTCTGCTCCGCAGACCAAAGCGACAGATTTAGGATCAGCGTCACAACGGTTTTCAAAGAAGTAATGCAGACGCTTTGGTGGCATTTCTGCTGTTCTCAATTTAGAGCCAAATACATCACCAAATTTCACGTGGTGAGACTCACTTGATATGTGATATCTATCGTTCATTGTTGGGAATTGATGCACTAAAAATTGGTATGTACAAGACACTATATCTTCCCTAGATCTTGGGCTTAACTCTCTTCCATGACTTCTGTTTGAGAAAAATATCAACCCTTGACCACGAGAAATTTGACCAATCACACGTCGTTTGGGATTTCTCCGAGTTTGGGATTGCCCAAAGTATGGTATGAAAGCGATGACGAAGCGCTGCTGCTTTGAGCAGATCGCCCCTTATGGATGTAAAGAAACCTTGTGATTTCTTACGAGAGAGTTAACAATTGTTAATTATATCAGTAATAACCTAAAAGATTCATCATATTATCGATGATAAAATCGTAGTATAATTTGATCGTTATTTTTTATAAAAAAATATTATTTTTGTATAAAAAATTTAGTAGTCAAAACTACTAAATTTTTTATAGGGTTGAACTTCAGCAATACTATAAAATCAATATAATTATGGGGGAATTCCCTCACTGATAGCTTTTTCAGAACATATGTTTGTGCTTTTTAAATATGTTATATGTATGCTTAATTACTTTATTTTTTAAGTAAAAATATTGAGTAATGAGTGATCGCAAAAAAGAATAATTTTTGACAAAATTGAAATCGAGCCATTAGCGACAAGTCAAAACAAACAGGACTTACACAGCAATGATTGGTCATTGCGAGCGAAACGTAGTGAAGCGAAGCAATCCCATCCTTGACGAGATTGCTGAGTCCCAAGGGGACACGCGCAAGGGACGCTCCGCTCGTAATGACTAAAAATACGTTACTTTTGCGTAAGTCCTGATAAAATTGCTCTACCTTAACCTGTCACTGAGGAATAACTGTTCCATCTTTAATAGTGATTCTTTGACCATCAAACTTGGTGAGTGTAAAACCACTAAAAGGCTCATTATAAAGCTTTGAGCGGTCTTGAAGGATGCTAATAGCTAACGCTTCACCTAACTTTAACCCAGCAATTGCATCGGAACGCCAATGGATTCCAGCCGCATCCCGTGCCAGAACAATATTAGAAGCAAGCTTATTGAGTTCACCCCCCACTGTCAAAGAAGATCCGCTGTAATTACGCAGTGACAAACCATCATCACTAGCAACCACCGGATTCAGAAGGACGAACGATTCATTGAAAAAGGCTTTTAGTACAGTTACTGAAGCACCAGTGTAAGTCGCATGACCTGATGGATAAGCAGGATGGACTGGTGAACCTTCAGGGAAAGCTTGTGGTAACAAGTAGCTGCCATACTTGTTAAAAATTCGCTCAAGCACCGGCGAGTTCAAGATTTCCTCATTGATTAGGTATTTTGCCAACCCTTTCTTTTGATTGTCGATCCATCCAGCAAAAGCCTCTGGTCGTAAGCGGCGATGAACTAACCATTTCTGATACCAAACAGCCTTCGTTGCTTGATTTGCCACTCTAGCAACTTGATCCAATAGATCTCGCGCACCCAGTGTAGTTCCACCTGCTTGTACTTTGGCACTCAAATAAGGGTTGTTTGGCGCGATCGCCCCTGGTCCTTGACCAAGCAACAGCAAGGCAGTATTTATGAAAGTCAGATAAGGATAGTCTCGATGTGTATATTCGATTAAATCACGATTGGTGTGAATGTAGCGAGCTTGAGGATCTAATTGAGTTCGATTTGGTGCAGGCTGCCCATTTTGGTTATTGAGCCACTGTTGTCGATCAGTTAAGTAGTCTATCCCTGGTGCTGCGAAATTCCTTTGCTGTGAGTTTGTCGGCACAGGGACTACTCCCACTCCAAGCTGTCCGTCATTGGTCGGGTAGTTGGAGGTTACCCCAACTCCGTAAGGAACATCAAGCCATAAAAACTGTGAGACGTAAGGACCGATGAGTGTCCCAGCTATATCAGATCGAAACAGTGTTCCAGTAGTCACTTGACCATTCTGTTTCGGTCCACGAAAATCTGAGAAATGAGACAGATCAGATGCAGCAGCTTGGGTATCTGGGTTATTCTCATATTCTGAGAACGGCACATCACGAGTGAGAGCCTGCCAGTAATCTTCTGCAATCTCACTTGCTGTTTCGGCACTGCTAAAAGTGGGTGGAGGAGGAATTGTCAGCCCATGGGAATCAATTCCTTCTAAATCAAAAGCGTAGGCAGCCTGGGGGTTGGCAAGTTTGGTCGTACCACCTAATGGAATTGCCTCAAAATCTTCAAACTTACCAGTGTCAAGAGCCTTAAGTTCGGCAGAGTAGGCGCTCGGATCTACTACCCCTAGCTCATTATGTGGTAGTGCCTTGGTGAAGTTGGCAATGTAATTTTGGCTTGCATACACCCGTTCATCCCCATTGTTAGGATGGTTAAACGAAAAGTTATTCCTTTCAAGCAGTGCTGCTTTAAGACGGATTAGAAATGCTTGATCACGACGATCTTTGGCATCAGGTAGTTGATTAAGTTGATTTACTAGGTGCTCAAGATTGTCTGTGTTCGAGTTGACAGCCACGATGTTTATTTTTTGGGCAAAGTCTTTGGGTTCCTTGCCAAATACTGCATAATTTAGAAACATCGGAAAAACTAAAGTGCTCACGCAAATAAGTGATGCCAAAGTTAGAAAAACCAACTTCGGCTTACGTTGCAAAAATTTCTTTAGCATGTAGAAATCCTAAATGAATGGTACAACCTGCTGTTTATGTACGGTCAGTGCAGAACAGAGTAATCTGTATTGATTAAAACCTAGATTACACTACATCCATAAAATTAAATTTCGCTAGGTAAAAAATTAAGCAAAGTTTAATTTTTATCGAAATCGTAAGTGGCTGGAACCTTCCCGTTCATTCACATCGGCTAGATTTTTTATGAGACCAAATTAAGCTAATTACAATGATATAGCGGTAGTCCTGCATCTGGTGAAGCTTGCAAGGTTGCGTCGAGAGCATGGTCAAATCAATGAGTAGCAACCAGACACAGCAACGCGTTTAACTTAAGATTAACAAAAGTAGAGTACAAAACGCTCACTCCCCATACCGCTAATCAATAGACGTTCTTTGCGGTTGTTAAGTAATTGTTGTGTCCAATCGGTAAACCCGCCATCAACAAGGAAATATTCGGTTCCTGACGAGTTACGAGCGTAAATGTGGAATGCAGCACCGCTGTAGTAAGCGCGACCAGTTTCTCGTTCTTGATTAAAGCCAAAGGTAGTTTGTTGGTATTTTGTGGCAAGTTTTTCAAGTACCAAAGTTTGGAGTGTATTGTATCGGGTTTCGTCGAAAGCGGTTAACAAAACGCCTACATTTGTGAGCGTAAACCCTGTGTTGTTAGCTGCAGCAAACAGCCGAAGATAAAATTCTAGATGTTCTGTCAGAGCTTCAATCTCAAAATTATATGAGCCTCTGTCTCGTCCAGCTGTACACAAAGCTAGTAACCGAAAATGTGGAAAAGAGGCAGGCTTATTCATTCCTTGCGCACGTAGCACGCGATGGCTGGTACACAATTTTGTGAATTCTACGGATTGTTTGGCAAAATTTCGTCGTCGCTTTGCACATTCGAGCGCCATAACATTTGTTGCATCCGCAGTCACTTCAGTATTGCGAACGGTCGTTAGTACCTTATTTTGGTTGACAGTGGCAACAACTGAGTTGCTTCCTAAGGGACAGACAGGAGAGAGTTCGAGTACCTCAAACCCTTGCGGTAGTAGAGAATAAGCAAGGCGATCAAATTCCAGTATGTACTGAGGATTTACTTGCGAAGGTGTGGTGAAGCGATTTTTTTCATATTGCTGTAGAAGTTGGCTAGGCGTGAGACTAGCCGTGCGTCGGCGATAAACTTCTAGTAGCAAAGATTGTAAATCCGACAAACTTAGTCGATTTGTCAGTATATCAAGAATCTCTGGGGCTTCGGAGGTGGTGAGAATGCGCTCAAGGATTTTATCTTGCATATCTCTTTTTGTAGCTGGTAGTGGGTTGACACTCTCCGGGCTAAAGCCACGGAGATTCTTAAGAGACAAGTCTCTCAATATCCTTATCACTAAGGTTCCCAGGCTCACCACGTTTGCCTTTTCGGCGTGGTGATGTCTCCTTACGTTGTTTCGGGCGTTTAGAACCTTGTGGTTCTGGTTCCTGAGAGTCCCCCAGTACCCTAAAGGGTGACGCTTCTGCGTCGCTAACGCTGGCTCACCATACTCGCTATGTTTAACATAGCGAGTTCTTTTATATTTTTAGCTGCATTTATGTCCGCCTGCGCCATGTGATTACAGGAAACACAAATAAACTTTTCTTTATCCCTGCTGCTAGCATCAATATGACCACAAATATTACATTTTTGGCTTGTGTGTTTGGGATTCACCTTGATTAACATCTTTCCTGACTTCCCAGCCATGTACTCGATTTTTTGAGTTAACTCGTTCCAACTAGCATCTGAGATTGATCGATTTAAAGCCTTCTTCGCGCTCTGACCGTTGCTCAAAAAACGTCCTTTCTCATCGACTTTTGGACGGCAACGCTTAAGCATTCCCGATACATTTAAATCTTCAACAGCAATAGCGTCAACTTTTCTAGAAGCAATTAAACTAGCTATTTCCCATTGGTAAGCTTGACGTTTATCAACAATTTTCTTGTGTAACTTGCCTAGTTTGTTAGCCGCCTTTTTACGATTCTTGCTACCTTTAACCTTGCGGTTAACTCTACGCTGCCTGATTTTCAGCCTACGCTTAACTTTCTTGTTGATTGCAAACTTGGGATTGTTAAATTGATGACCATCCGACAAGTGTACAAGCTTGGTGATTCCCATATCACAACCAAGAACAGATTTAATCTCTGTTAAGGGTTTTGGGATGTAATCAGGTACAGTTTTATCCTCAATTCTGATAGAAACGTACCAACCATCTTGACGTTTACGAATAGTTGCAGCTTTGATAGTGAATCCAGATGGTATTGGTCTAGAGTTAAAGAATCTCATACAACCAATTTTAGGCAGATAGATTTTATTACCTTGAACTTTAATTCCTACTGTGTAAGTAAAAGATGAGAAAGTTGAACGATTTTTAAACTTTGGGAAACCACTCCCATTAAAGAAGTTCTCGTAAGCTTTATCCAACCTCTTAATATTTTGTTGCAACACAGTAGAGTCAATATCAGCGTACCAAGGTCTAGCTTTTTTAAGTATCGGTAACTGTGTAATCTGGATATCCCCTGCACTACGGCGAGGATTCTTTAAATTTCCTTCCTTGTCAACCTTGCTATCTTTCCAAGGTTCACCAGTAGCCCCATTCTTGCTAACAAAGCATGTTAATGGGCAAGCTTCACCCTTGGTTCTGATATCGCAGTAATCACCTTGAACGAATTGCTGATTGTATTGGGTAATTCTATCAGCCAAAGACCAATTATACTGACTTCTGAGCATATCAATCCAGTTATCCATCTTGTTTGACTGAACGACATTAGGGCGTAGCTTGTACACATAGTTTGTTAGCAAGTATTATCACCTCCTTTTTTTCTTAACTGAATCTATGCTAACATCAATATGAAACCAATGGGAGACGTAAATTGAAAAACAAAAGATTAAATTGTCGGATAACTGACAGAAGATATCATAAGTTAGTCTTATTATCAGCAGAAATGGATAGGACTATTAGCAGTCTAGTCGATGAGTGGATAGACAGCTTACCAGAGCCAAAAAAACAAAATATCACTCAGCCCTAAAGGGCTTCTTGCAGCTTTCATGAGCCAGTGCTGAAGGAGGGTCTCCCTCCGTAGACAATTGGTGAGACCAGCACTGCAGGAGGGTTTCCCTCCGTAGGTGACTGGCGCTAGCGAAGCGTTAGCGACGCAGGAGCGTCACCCGTTCGAGTAGTGTCTCCGACAGGAGAAGGGCGTCCCCTTGCCTAAAGTACGGATGTGTCACTATGACGTGCCATATCCTCAAGGGTTTTCAGCTAGCTTTCCTTATAAATGTTAGTGCTACCTGGATCCATTATCAAGCCTTTTAGATTGAGCCTCCCCCGGAAGGGTTAAGCTGCCTCTGTATTTGGATATAATTAGTTTATCTAATAATTAGGTTCACTAAGTTTTAGGGAAACGTATATTTTATTTACGAAGGGCTTGAATTTTGACCAAGGGTTATGCAATACTTCTATATAAATCACCATGAAATTGGTCAGCGAATAGTAGTATAGTGAATTTGTCATAGTCACTCACGGCTGTATAACAATTGAGACCCTCCTAGGGTCGCGCAAATATGGCTTTTACAGGTCATATTTGTCTTCTTAAGAGTGGGCGCGATCAATATAAATAATAAACGCGATCGCATAAAAATAACCTGTTGAATTAAGAGGTGAAAGCTCGTGAGCGCAAATCAATCAGCGTCAGAGCAAGAATCTACCGCAGTCTCGAACCTCTACTTAGAGGCAGATGTTTTAGTTATTGGTGGGGGTCCAGCAGGGGCTTGGGCAGCCTACAAAGCAGCAGTTGGAGGAGTCAGAGTTGTTCTGGTAGATAAAGGTTACTGTGGCTCCAGTGGTGCAACTGCGTCGGGTGGTACTACTGTATGGTATGTACCCCCAGAACAACGAGAAACTGTGCTTGCCAATAGGGAAGCACTCGGAGGGTTTTTATCAGAGCGTTCCTGGATGGAACGAGTTTTGGATCGAACTCATGCCAATTTATATGAGCTAGGAAATTGGGGTTATCCTTTCCCCTCCGATGAACAAGGAAAGCCATATTACTCTTCCCTTCAGCAAGGAGCAGAGTATATGCGACTCATGCGCAAGCAGATTAAAAAAGTCGGAGTGCAAATTCTCGACCACTGTCCAGCCTTGGAATTACTAGTAGATGGAGAAGGAGCAGTTGCGGGAGCTACAGGAATTCGCCGTCAAGCTGGTGGACGCTGGCAGGTGCGAGCAGGAGCGGTAGTCATTGCTAGTGGTGGCTGTGCTTTTTTGAGTAAAGCCTTAGGCTGTAATGTCCTGACTGGTGATGGTTATTTAATGGCAGCAGAAGCTGGCGCTGCCATGTCAGGAATGGAATTTTCTAATATTTACGGTATAACTCCAGCTTGGTCTTCTGTGACTAAAGGAGCCTATTATCGCTGGGCAACATTCACCTACGAAGATAATACTGAAATAGAATCTAGTGGGGACTTTTTTGAAAGACGCTGGGTTCTTGCAAAAGCATTATTAAATCAGCCTGTATATTGTAGTTTGCACAAAACTCCAGAACAAGCCCAAGTTTGGATGCGAACTATCCAACACAATTTCTTTTTGCCCTTTGACAGAGTGGGAATTGATCCGTTTAAGCAACGGTTCCCTATCACATTACGTTTAGAAGGAACAGTCAGAGGTACGGGTGGAATTCAGATTATCGATAATTCTTGCGCTACCTCAGTACCAGGACTCTATGCAGTTGGCGATGCTGCAACACGGGAATTAGTTGCAGGTGGTGCTAGTGGTGGTGGTAGCATAAATGCAGCTTGGGCGATGTCTTCTGGTTATTGGGCGGGAGAAGCAGCCGCAAAATACGTTGTAAGTTTGGGAGCAAAAGCACACCAACGACAAGTACGAGCAATTGGAGGAGCCGGAATTCGTTCTGAAAGTAGCCAAACTATTGCTCCCCAAGAAATTATTCGCGCTGTCCAAGCAGAAGTTATACCCTATGACCGCAACCTATTCCGCACAGAACGCGGCTTAAGCGATTCTTTGGAACGCTTGCATAGTTTGTGGAGAGAAACTCATCATAGCGTCGCGTCAGATGACGAAGCATTGTCTGCACGAGAAGCAGCAGCAATGGTTGCAACAGCCCGATGGATGTATAGTACAGCACTGGCTCGGACAGAAAGTCGCAGTATGCACAAGCACGAAGACTATCCTGAGCAAGATCCCAAACAGCAATATCGTCTACTTAGCGGTGGATTGGATCATGTTTGGGTAAAACCCGATAGGCAGATTGCAAGTAAGGAGTTGATTGCGTTGTGATTGAATTAGTTAGTGAATCTCGTTGCATTAAATGTAATCTTTGCGTTAAGGCTTGTCCTACCAACGTTTTCGATAAAGTGCCGGGGGGCGCACCAAAAATTGCACGCCAGAGTGACTGTCAAACTTGTTTTATGTGCGAACTCTACTGTCCGGTAGATGCATTATATGTTGCTCCCCAAGTTGATGCTTTGGTAGAAGTAGATGAAGATGCTTTGGTGTCAGCTGGTTTATTAGGCAGCTATCGCGAAGATGTGGGCTGGGGAAAGGGAAGAACACCAGCAGCTAAAAATGAGATGTCTGCGTATTACTTTCCAAGGTTGAGGTTTGTAGATATACCTACGACTTCGGAAAAGTAATGTTCTTGGGATATTGCCGAGGCGTTGACCCTCACCCTAGCCCTCTCCCTCTTGGGAGAGGGGAAATAGCGCCCTTCTTCCTCTTGGGAGAAGGGTCGGGGATGAGGGCAGGTTAATCACTAAGGTATTTAGGAGGGAATTTTGTGAGTAATCCTACACTTGATAAAAAACCTTTAAATGATTCAGACCTAGATTTGACTACTGATGTATTGATTATTGGCGGTGGACCTGCTGGTACTTGGGCTGCGTGGAGTGCAGCAAATAGCGGGGCAAAAGTTGTTTTGGTTGACAAAGGATTCTGCGGTACTAGTGGCGCAGCTGCACCTTCGGGCAATGGAGTGTGGTATGTTCCAAAAGACCCAGAACAGCGAGAAGCTGCAATGGCAAGTCGGGAAGCAATGGGGGGATTTCTTGCCGATCGCAACTGGATGGCTCGCGTGTTAGATCGAACCTACGACAACATGCAATTTCTGATAAATTCAAACTATCCTTTCCGCACCGACAATAATGGGCAAGTCGTTTACCGCTCATTGCAAGGACCCGATTACTTGCACTTCATGCGGAAAAAGATTGTGACCGCAGGTGTAAAAATTTTAGACCATAGTCCAGCTTTAGAGTTATTGGTGGATACAGAAGGTGTTGTCGCTGGGGCGGGTGGTATCAATCGCCAATCTGGAGAAAGATGGAAAATACGGGCAAAAGCAGTTGTGATTGCTACAGGTGGCTGCGCTTTCTTAAGCAAGGCTCTTGGTTGTAATGTATTAACAGGCGATGGTCTGTTAATGGCAGCAGAGGCAGGTGCAGAATTCTCTGGGATGGAGTTTTCTAATGCCTATGCGATTTGTCCAGCATGGTCTTCCGTTACTAAAACTCTTTTTTATAAGTGGGCATCTTTTACCTACGCTGATGGTACAATAATTGAAGGCGCAGGTTCTCAACGTGGTCGCTCTGTAATTGCTAAAACTTTAATGACGCAACCAGTATACGCCCGTCTTGACCAAGGAGTCGATGAACAGGTCAAAGCTTGGATGCGTTCATCTCAGCCGAATTTCTTTGTTCCTTTCGATCGCGCAGGGATTGACCCCTTCACTCAAAGGTTCCCGGTTACTTTAAGATTAGAAGGAACCGTGCGCGGTACAGGCGGAATTCGGATTGTAGATTACACCTGTGCGAGTTCAGTTCCCGGTTTATATGCTGCGGGTGATGCTGCTACTAGAGAGTTAATTTGTGGTGGATTCACAGGTGGAGGTAGTCATAATGCAGCTTGGGCGATGTCTTCTGGCTATTGGTCTGGTGAATCAGCTGCTACCTATGCATTAAGCTTGGGAGACAAGGCTGAGGAACGCCAAGTTTATGGAGTCGGGGAAGCAGGCTTGTCCCGTTCAGGAAATCAAACCTTTTCACCAGAAGAAGCGATCGCGCAAACCCAAGCAGAAGTTTTCCCTTACGGACGAAACCTATTCCGCACTGCTACAGGCTTAAATGAATCTCTAGAAAGACTTAATCACCTTTGGCAAGAAATTCGTAATAGCCAAGTAACCGATAACAGTCAACTTTTGCGATCGCGCGAAGCTGCAGCAATGGTTGCGACTGCACGTTGGATGTATAACAGTGGAATACAACGCCAAGAAACTAGGGGAATGCATAAACGGGTAGATCACCCCCAGCAAGATCCCAATCAACACTATCGCTTGCTCACTGGTGGCTTAGATACAGTGTGGGTAAAACCAGAGACAGCATCTCCTAGCAGGGAATTAGCGGTGGTTTGAAAAGGAGTCAGAAGTCAGAATTCAGGAGTCAGAATACTGCCAAGCAATCAAATTAGGAGTAATTTACAGGAATAAATATACCCCCGTCGTTGGTTTCGGCTTCGCTCAGCCAACTGAGAGATCGCGAGTTGAGCGAAGTCGAAACTCGCATTCCCCAGGTATTTTCTTTCTTGGAAATCACCTAAGACAAAATTCAATTCTGAATTCTGTCTCCTGTCTCCTGAATTCTGTTTGAGAAAACACAGACATAGAGAGAAATATTATGACTATTGCACTCGAACGTCCCAAGAAAAAAACACGTTCAGCAGAAATTCGTGAACAGTTGGGCTATCCCATCATTGATACCGATGTGCATACCCAGGAATTTCCCCCAGCATTTTTAGACTATTTAGAACAAGTTGCTGGTAGTGCGATCGCTGAAAAGTTTCAAGAACATTTACCTGGTTCATCCCGTTCTAAATGGTTTAAGCAAAGTTGGGAAGAACGCAAAGCTCACCGCACGACACGTCCTCCTTTCTGGACTCGTCCAACGAATGATGCTTTAAATTTAGCCACCATTAGCTTGCCTAAGTTACTGCACGAGCGTTTGCAAGAAGCAGGTACAGATTTTGCTGTTGTGTACCCCAATTTAGCAACACTTGCACCCCATATCAATCATCCAGATATGCGACGGGCTGTTTGTCGTGCAGCAAACACCTACCATGCTGATATTTTCCGTGCATACTCTGACCGCTTAACACCAATCGCTACTATTCCCATGCACACCCCGGAAGAAGCGATTGAAGAGTTGGAATATGCTGTGAAAGTACTGGGATTGAAAGCAATTCAAATTCCTGGTCATATTCGCCGTCCAATTCCCGCTTTTGAGAAGTATGGGGAAGAAGTTGCAAATGAAGCGATTTGGATTGATACCTTTGGCTTAGATAGCAAATATGACTATGACCCATTCTGGGCGAAGTGTGTAGAACTCAAAGTTGTTCCCACAACTCACTCCAGTGGTATGGGTTGGATAAATCGCCGCTCAATTTCCAACTACCAGTACAATCATATTGGTCACTTTGCATCTGCGGGTGAAGCATTGTGCAAATCGTTATTCTTTGGAGGAGTGACTCACCGTTTCCCAACTTTGAAGTTTGCATTTTTAGAAGGTGGTTCTGCTTGGGGTGCGAGTTTATATACTGATTTAATTTGGCACTGGGAAACCCGTAACAAAGACCACATGTTGGAAAATAACGACCCATCTAAGGTAAATCGTGAAGAACTTATAGAGTATTACCTCCGCTACGGTGGAGAGTTAGTTGATGGTCGGATAGAACAATTAGGTAGTGGTTTAGGTTTCCACTCTCAATTACTCTCTCCCCTTGATCCAGGTGATTTAGATGAATTTGCCAAAGCGGGAGTTAAGACTCCTAAAGATGTACAGGAACGTTTCGTCAAACACTTTTACTTTGGTACAGAGTCAGATGATACCCGTGTAGCCCACGCGTTTAACCGTAAGGCAAATCCTTATGGTGATAGAATTAAAGCTTTCTTGGGTTCTGATTCTGGTCACTGGGATGTACCCGATATTACTGCTGTTACTGCGAATTCTTACTCATTTGTTGAACGCGGTATTATCACGGAAGAAGATTTGCAATATTTCCTATCCATCCATCCATTGGAGTTGTATACCAGTCTCAATCAAGACTTCTTCAAGGGTACAGTTGTTGAGCAAAAAGCTGAAGAATTTTTGGCTACTCGATAAGAATACTCCCCAACTTCTTCAAGAAGTCGGGGAGATCAACACTTTGAAATCATTAGGGTGAAATATCATGACAATTGCATTAGACCGTCCAGTACAAAAAACTAGATCTGCAAAAATTCGCGAGCAGTTGGGTTATGCGATCATTGATACTGATGTTCATACTCAGGAATTTGAACCGGCGGTTCTCGATTATTTAGAGCAAGTTGGTGGGACTGAAATTGTAGAACGTTTTAAAGAACGTTTACCAGGTGCTTCTCGTTTTAAATGGTATGAGCAAACTTGGGAAGAACGTTTCGCTCATCGCACTAATCGTCCTAACTGGTGGGGTCGTCCAACCAAAAATACCTTGAATTTGGCAACTATCAGTTTACCGAAGTTGCTGCACGAACGTTTGCAAGAAGCTGGTACCGATTTTGCTGTTGTCTATCCCAACTTGGCAACAATGGCTCCAAATATCGGCAATGAAGCGATGCGTCGGGCTGTATGTCGCGCAATTAATATATACCATGCTGATATTTTCCGCCCTTATCGCGATCGCCTATCTCCAATTGCAGCTATTCCCATGCATACACCCCAAGAGGCGATTGAAGAGTTGGAATATGCGGTGAATGTTTTGGGATTGAAAGCTATTCAAATTCCTGGTTACGTGCGCCGTCCAATCCCTGCTTTTGAGAAGTATGGTAAGGAAGTTGCTAACGAGGTTGTTTGGATTGATAACTTTGGCTTAGATAGTGAATACGATTATGATCCTTTCTGGGCGAAGTGCGTAGAATTGAAAGTCGTACCCACAACCCACGCTTCTAGCCAAGGTTGGACAACTCAACGGTCGGTGACTAACGCTCAATACAACCACATTAACCACTTTGCCTTTGCTGCGGAAGCACTGTGTAAATCTCTGTTTTTCGGTGGTGTTACCCGTCGTTTCCCCAACTTAAAGTTTGCCTTTATGGAAGGTGGTTCCGCTTGGGGTGCGAGTTTATATGCAGATATTATTTGGCATTGGGAAACTCGCAACAAACAGCATTTATTAACCCATAACAACCCTGGACTCGTAGATCGAGAAGAATTAAAAGAACTTTACAGCCGTTATGGTGGAGAATTGGTACAAGGTCGCTTAGATAAACTGGGTGATGGTTTAGGATTCCACAGCCAACTTTTTGCACCGCAAGATCCAGGTGAACTTGATGAATTTGCCTTAGCTGGAATTGAGAAGCCTGAAGATGTGCGCGATCGCTTCCTCAACAACTTCTACTTTGGCACAGAGTCAGATGATACCCGTGTTTCTCAAGCTTTTAACCGTGCTGCACTACCTTTTGGTGACAGAGTTAAAGCATTCTTAGGTTCTGATGCTGGTCACTGGGATGTCCCCGATATTACTGCTGTTACCGCTAATGCTTACAGCATTTTTGAACGGGAAATTATCACTGAAGAAGACTTACGCTACTTCTTGTCAATTCACCCATTCGAGTTATACACCAGCCTCAATCGTGACTTTTTTAAGGGTACGGCGATTGAGAAAGAAGCAGAGGAATATCTTGCCAGTGTTGGTCGCTAAGAACCTAATCAGTACTGTTGCATAGTTATACTCCATCCCGAAGGAATGTTGCCTACATTTGATAGCAACATTCCTTTTCCTATTTTCACATAGCACGCGATCGCTCATCAGGATCACTCCCCAACCCCTACGATGTCCTTTTTCGCTCTATTAGAACAAATGCACAATGAGATTCCCGTTTAATTTAATGTAACTTTTATCACTTTAAATTGACACCTTAGCTAGAAAATAAAGTCTTTTCTACTTATATACTTGTGCTTTATATGTATAAATAAACTCTCGTAAGATACATGAATAAAATATAAGAAAAATACTACTAAAAATCTATAAATTTAATGTAGAATAATATTTAGTTACGCCTCCTTCCTTTGGAATGTTGCTCTCGAATCCAAGCAACATTCCAATGTAAACAAACAAGTCTGAATACTACCTCACATATCAAATACAGGAGACTCCAGATGGGCTACAAGCATATTGAAGTCAAACAAGTAGCTGGTCACATTGGTGCTGAAATTAGTGGTGTAAACCTTTCCCATCCTCTGAATGATGATCAAGTGCAAGAAATTCGTAAAGCACTATTGAAGTGGAAAGTTTTGTTCTTCCGTGGTCAGAACATTGATCATGCTGCACAAGTTGAGTTTACATCTCGTTTTGGTGAAGTGACCTTCGCTCATCCACTCGGAGAAGTCGAACCAGTTACAGGATTTCCGCAAATCAAACCTGTAGACCGTAAGCTTTATGAAAGGCAATATGGTTTCCGTAGTGGAGGTCCTTGGCACACAGATGTAACAGCAGCTATCAACCCACCAGCAGCATCAGTTTTGCGCGCAGTTAATGTTCCTAGCTTCGGCGGTGACACCCAGTGGAGCAATCTGGTAGCAGCTTATGAAGGGCTATCAGCACCTTTGCGATCGCTTGCAGATACATTAAAGGCTGAACATCGCTTTAATGGGGGCGGGTATCAGCCTCAAAACAGTAAATTTGCTGAGCGCATTGCTGTTAATCCATTAGTTTCTATTCATCCAGTTGTAAGAGTTCATCCTGAGACTGGTGAACGAGCATTGTTCGTTAACCCTGGATTCACCTCGCATATTGTTGGTGTGTCATCACAAGAAAGTAAGTTGTTGCTTGAGTTATTTTTCAAGCAGGTTACTAAGCCCGCCTACACCACTCGCTTCCGATGGAACAATGGTGATATTGCTTTCTGGGACAACCGCGCCACCGTACATTTGGCTCCTCAAGATTTGGATCATTTGGATGTTGAGCGTCTCCTTTATCGCACCACTATTACAGGCGATATTCCAGTTGGAGTCGATGGTTCTCGTTCCGAAGTAGTTCATTGTGCTTTTACCCCCCGAATGACCAAATTTTGAATCATACCCTGACCAAAAGTTAACGCTATTTCAAGGGTTCTAGCCAAAACGGATGAGTAAGTTTTGCATCAAATCGTGACCGCGTGTTCTAAAT
>JAESFG010000371.1_pt1 | contig 57673 bp, 43 predicted proteins | sample 9269371 | NCBI WGS metagenome assembly JAESFG01 (sample SAMN14506227, study PRJNA617093) | algae metagenome | isolation source: Aetokthonos hydrillicola CCALA 1050 (B3-Florida) and co-occurring... | place: USA: South Carolina | collected 2013-01-01 | reverse complement strand
CGAGAGGTAGCCGCGGTCGAACTGCATACCCTCGACGACGTCGAGTTCGAAGTCGAGACCCTTGGCCTCCTCGACGGTGATGACGCCTTCCTTGCCGACCTTCTCCATCGCCTCGGCGATCTTCTCGCCGACTTCGGCGTCGCCATTGGCGGAGATGATGCCGACCTGGGCGATCTCCGACGAGCCCGAGACGGGCTTCGAGCGCGCCTTGAGATCCTCGACGACCTTGGTGACCGCGAGGTCGATGCCGCGCTTGAGGTCCATCGGGTTCATGCCGGCCGCGACCGACTTCATGCCCTCGCGGACGATCGCCTGGGCGAGCACGGTGGCGGTGGTGGTGCCGTCACCCGCGATGTCGTTGGTCTTCGAGGCCACTTCGCGCACCATCTGCGCGCCCATGTTCTCGAACTTGTCCTTGAGCTCGATCTCCTTGGCGACGGTGACGCCGTCCTTGGTGATGCGCGGCGCGCCGAAGCTCTTGTCGATGACGACGTTGCGGCCCTTGGGGCCGAGCGTCACCTTGACCGCGTCGGCCAGGATGTCGACGCCGCGCAGGATGCGCTCACGGGCGTCGCGCGAAAATTTCACATCTTTCGCTGCCATGTCTTAAATCCTTTCAGTGGGTCCGTCCGCGCTGAGCTTTTCGAAGCCTCGTCCTCCGGGAGAAGAACGGCCCTTCGACGGGCTATGGGCGAACGGGGAAAAAATGCCTCTGCGCGATCTCAGGCGATGACGCCCAGAATGTCGCTTTCCTTCATGATGAGCAGGTCTTCACCGTCGACCTTCACCTCGGTGCCCGACCATTTGCCGAACAGGACGCGGTCGCCGGCCTTGACGTCGAGCGGGGTGACCTTGCCGTCCTCGGCCTTGGCGCCCGAGCCGACGGAGACGATCTCGCCTTCCTGAGGCTTTTCCTTGGCGGTGTCGGGGATGATGATGCCGCCGGCGGTCTTCTCATCGGCCTCGATGCGGCGAACGAGCACGCGGTCGTGCAACGGACGAAATCCCATTTGCTTTACCTTTCCTGCAGATGCATGGCCCTAGGGCCAGCGCTCTCCCCACCCGATCCGCGCGCTCCGTCCTGCGAAGCCTGCGCCGGCCGTGAAAAGCACCCTCCCCCGTTCCACGCCGAATCCATGCTGGCACTCACCGGCAGCGAGTGCCAACGCCGCCGATATGGCGCCTGTTCATCCAGCGTCAAGAGCCGGGCGAGGATTTTTCGTTACGTCGTCGCCCGATGGCGACCGATTGCGGCCGGTCCGCACATCGTCTAGCTAAAGCCGCATCGACGGAGCGGTCGCAAAGGAGCGGGCTGTGGCATTCATCAGGGGCGCGTGGCGCGTGCTCGTCGCGGTCAAGGACGCGCTTGTCCTTCTCTTCCTGCTCGGCTTCTTCGCGCTGGTCTATGCGGCGCTGAGCTTCTCCAGGCCCGAGCGGGGGCCGCTGTCGGGCGCGCTGCTCGTGCGGCTGGACGGCCCGGTGGTCGAGCAGCCGCAGGAAGCGGACGCCTTCGCCACGCTCGGCGGCGACGGCGACGCGCGCGAACATCGCCTGCGCGACGTGGTCCACGCGATCGAGACCGGCGCGCGGGACAGCGCGGTCAAGGCGATCGTGCTCGACCTCGACGATTTCGGCGGCGGCGGGCAGGTGGCGATGGCGCGGATCGGCGCGGCGCTCGACACCGCGCGCAAGGCGGGCAAGCCGGTGCTCGCCTATGCCTCCACTTATAGCGACGACGGCTATCAGATCGCCGCCCATGCCGGAGAGGTGTGGATGAGCCCCTTGGGCGCGGTCGCGCTCACCGGGCCGGGCGGCAGCCAGCTCTATTACAAGGGGCTCCTCGACCGGCTCGGTGTCACCGCCCATGTCTATCGCGTCGGCACCTACAAGAGCTTCGTCGAGCCCTTCATCCGCGCCGACCAGTCGCCCGAGGCGCGGCAGGCCAATCTGGCGCTGGTGAACGCCGTCTGGTCGACCTGGCGTGACGACGTCAGGCGGGCGCGGCCGGCGGCGGCGATCGATCCCTATATCGCCGATCCGGTCGGCGCGGCGCGGCGCGCGGGCGGCGACGGCGGCAAGGCGGCGCTCGCCGCGCGGCTCGTCGACAAGCTCGGCGACGACATTGCCTTTGGCGAGCGCATCGCGCAGATCGCCGGCGCCGGCAATGACGACCGGCCGGGCGGGTTCGCCGCCATCCACCTCGACGACTATCTCGCCCGCCACCCCGCCGACGCCGTGCCGGGCAAGGTCGGCGTGCTGACGATCGCCGGCGACATCGTCGACGGCAAGGCGGCGCCGGGCAGCGCGGGCGGCGACACGATCGCGCATCTCCTCGCCGACGCGCTCGCCGCCGACAGCATCCGCGCGCTCGTCCTGCGCGTGGACAGCCCCGGCGGATCGGTGACGGCTTCGGAAAAGATCCGGCAGGCGGTGCTGCGCGCCAAGGCGCGCGGCATTCCCGTCGTCGTCTCGATGGGCAATGTCGCGGCGAGCGGCGGCTATTGGGTGAGCACGCCCGCCGACCGCATCTTCGCCGAGCCCGCGACGATCACCGGCTCGATCGGCGTATTCGGCATCGTGCCGAGCTTCGAGGCGACGCTCGCCAGGATCGGCATCACCACCGACGGCGTCAAGGCGACGCCGCTCTCCGGCGAGCCCAATATCGTCGGCGGGATCAGCCCCGCCTTCGACGCGATCGCGCAGGCGGGGGTCGAGAGTTATTACCGCCGCTTCGTCGGCCTCGTCGCCAAATCGCGCGGCCTGACGGTCGAGGGGACCGACCGGATCGCGCAGGGCCGCGTGTGGGATGGCGGCACCGCGCGGCAGCTTCGCCTCGTCGACCGTTTCGGCGGGATCGAGGAGGCCGTGGCCGAGGCCGCGCGGCTGGCGCGTCTCACCGGCGGCGACGCGCGGCCCCGCTACATAGAGACGCCGCCCGATCCGATCATCGCCGCCCTCGCCGCGCTGCGCCGCGACGAACGGCAGCAGGACGACGGCGCCGCGCGCGACTGGCTCACCCGCCAGTCGCGTGTCCAGCAGCGCTGGGCATGGCAGGCGGTCGCCGACGCGCGCGGCCTGATCGAGGGATCGGCGGTGCGCGCCGCCTGCCTCGAATGCCGGGCGTTCGAGGCACCGCGCGCAGCCGCGCCGTCACCGGGCGTGTTGGCGACGGTAGCGGGTTGGTTGGGGCGGTAGGGTGTCGTGGTTCTGCGAAAGCAGGAACCCAAGGCAACAGGCACAGTGCTCGTGACCCTGGGCGCCCGCCTTCGCGGGAGTACATACCTGGTGCCTACTCCCGCCTCCCATAAGACGGCAGCGCCAGCCCGCGCGCGATCGCGAGCGCGCGGATCGCAAAGCCGGTCGACGCGGCGATGAGGCCGGCCAGTCCTTTCTCCACTCCTCCCACTGCCAGCATCGCGTAAAGCGCCGCGGCGGCGGCCGCCGCCGTCACGTAAATCTCCGGCCGCAGCACGATCGAGGGCTCGCCCGCGAGTAGGTCGCGGATGATGCCGCCGACGCAGGCGGTGACGACGCCCATGATCGCGGCGGTGAAGGGCGGGATGCCGAGGCTCATCGCCTTGGCGGTGCCGAACACGGCGAAGGCGGCGAGCCCGACCGCGTCGAGCCAGTCGAGCGCGCGCAGGCTCCAGATCCGCGCCGGCGTCGCCCAGACGAGCAAAGCGGCGGCGAGGCAGATGACCGCCGGGCGCGGCTCGTGCACCCAGGCGACCGGCGCGCCGATGAGGAGATCGCGCACCGTCCCCCCGCCCACCCCGGTCGCCAGCGCGAAGAAGGCGAAGGTCACCAGCGTCTGCCGCAGCCGCGCCGCCGCCAGCGCACCCGAGGCGGCGAACACGAAGGTGCCCGCGAGCCCGAAGGCGCCGAGCACCTCGCCGACGTCGGGCAGGATCGCCGGCGCCGCCACGCCGCTCAGCCCCGCCACGCCTGCGCGCGCGCATCATCGTCCGCCCTGGCCTCGACCCAGGCGCCGCTCCCGTCCGCGCGGACCTCGCGCTTCCAGAACGGCGCCTCCACCTTGAGCCAGTCGATGAGGAAGGCGCAGCTCTCGAGCGCGGCGACACGGTGGGGCGAGGCGGTGGCGACGAGCACGATTCGCGCGCCCACCGGCAGCGTCCCGTGGCGGTGGATGATCCGCAGCCCCAGCAGCGGCCAGCGGGCCGCCGCCTGATCGGCGATGGCGGCGATCCGCCGCTGCGTCATGCCCGGATAATGATCGAGATGGAGCGCGGCGAGGCCGCCATCATCGCGCACGAGGCCGGTGAAGCTCGCGATCCCGCCCCCGCCCAACGCCTCGAGCGCGGCGAGTTCGGCACCCGGATCGAAATCCGCCACCTGCACGTCGATGCGGATCATCCTCCGGTCACCGGCGGGAACAGCGCCAGCTCGCGCGCGTCGCCGATCGGCGCGTCGAGCGGCACGAAGCTCTGGTCGAGCGCGGCGCGCAGCCGCGAGGGATCGGCGAAGGCGGCGACATGCCCCTCCCCTTCCCCACGCAGCCGCTCAATGAGCTGCGCGACCGTCACGCCCACGCCCGGATGCGCGATCGTCTCGCCATCGCGGCCGACCGCCTCGCGCACCCAGGCGAAATAGAGGATGGAGAGCGTCGCGGGCACCGCGATCACTCCATGTGCCTGACGCCGACGCGCAGATAGTCCCAGCCGGTCAGCAGCGTCAGCAGCGCCGCGCCCCACAGCGTCGCGAGCCCGGTGATCCGCACGAAGCTCCAGTCGGGCAGCGCCCCGGCGAGGATCAGCGCACCGAACGCGATGAGCTGGAGCGCCGTCTTCCACTTGGCGAGCCGCGACACGGGCACCGACACCTGCAGCCCGGCGAGAAACTCGCGCAGGCCCGACACCGCGATTTCACGCAGCAGGATGATGAGCGCGGCGATGATATGGACGCCGGCGATGTCGCGCGTCGCGCACAGCATGAGGATGACGGCGCCGACCATGATCTTGTCCGCGATCGGGTCGAGGAAGATGCCGAGCTTGGAGACGGTGCCGTTGGCCCGCGCCAGATAGCCGTCGAAATAATCGGTAATGCCCATCAGGCAGTAGAGCAGGAAGGCGAAGCTGTAGCCGATCCGCCACTCATGCCCCTGTTCCGCCGGCCACAGCAGCGCGACGAGGATCGGTACCGCGAAGATGCGCGAGAGCGTCAGGAGGTTGGGCAGGCTGAGCACGGTGCCCGCGTGCCATAGCCGTGTTATGATGACAAGTTAGCGGCGCCCGGTCTCAGCCACCGGGGCTTGGCGGGGCGGGCGGGGGCGGCTAGAAGCGGCCGCGCCGCGGCCTCCCGCCGCCGCTCGACAAAAGAAACGGGTCTTCATGCAGGCTTCCCTGCGGCTCCTGGGCAAAAAGCGGTTCCTGCCGCTGTTCACGACGCAATTCCTCGGCGCGTTCAACGACAATCTCTTCAAGACCGCGATGATCCTGTTCGCGACCTATGTCGTGTATCAGGATCCGCGGCAGGAGAGCAATTTCAACGCGCTCGCCACCGGCCTCTTCATCCTCCCCTTCTTTCTGCTGAGCGCGCTGTCTGGCCAGCTCGCCGACACGATGGACAAGGCGCGGATCATCCGGCTGGTCAAGACGGCGGAAATCGGCATCATGATCGTCGGCGCGGCGGGTCTGGCGTTGTGCACCCATCATCCGATGACCGGCGTGGTGCTGATGCTCGTCGCGGTGCTGGCGATGGGCGTGCACTCGACCTTCTTCGGGCCGATCAAATATGCCATCCTGCCCCAGCATCTCGAACCGGACGAGGTGCTGGGCGGCACCGGCCTGGTCGAGGCGGGCACCTATATCGCCATCCTCGCCGGCACGATCGTCGCGGGCTGGCTGACGCCGGGACAGGCGGCGGTCGGCGTTCTCGTCGTGGCGCTCTTGGGCTTCGTCTCGGGGCGGATGGTGCCGCCGGCGCCGCGCATCGGCGATCCGGTGACGATCGACTACAATGTGTTCCGCTCGTCCTGGCGGCTGATTTCCGCCACGATGCACATCCGCCGGCTGTTCCTCGCCATCATCTCGATCAGCTTCTTCTGGATGATCGCGACGGTGCTGATCGTCATCTTCCCGCCGATGGTGAAGAACGACTTTACCGCCAGCAAGGAAGTGGCGAGCCTGTTCCTCGCCATCTTCTCGATCGGCGTCGCGGCGGGATCGGTCATCATCAACCGGCTGCTCCAGGGGCATATCTCCGCCCGCTACGCGCCGATGTCGGTGCTGCTGATGGCCGCGACGGTGTGGTTTTTCGAATATGCCGCGAGCGGATGGGAACAGGCGCCGGCCGGCACGCTCTATGACGTGCCCGCCTTCCTCAACCATCCCGACAGCTGGACGGTGCTCATCGCGCTGTTCGGCATCGCGACGTTCGGCGGCATGTTCGTGGTGCCGCTCTATGCCTTTCTCACCACCACCGTGGGCAAGCACGAGACGGCGCGGACGGTTGCCGCCAACAACGTCGTCAATTCCGGCGCCATGACGCTCGGCGCGATCATCATCCTGGGCGCGACCAGCGCCGGCCTCAGCAACGAGCACGCGCTCAACATCGTCAGCGCGATGTGCCTCATCTCGGCCGGGCTCGCCTGGCGGCTGCACAAGGCGTGCGACGCGGCCTAGACGATGAACGTGTAGAAGGCCGTGAAGAACGCCGCGAAGCTCAGCAGGAAGAGCTTCCAGTCCTGATCGCTCGACGCGCGCTTCGGCCGCGCGGGCGCCGCCTCTTTGGCCTCCAGGCGGAACAGATGCGCGGGGAGCGCCCGGCGGAACGGGTGCCGGGCAGACTCGGTGGACAGGGCCAGGGCGCGTCGCATGGCGCAAGGGTTAAGAACCCGTTAACCGCCCGCCTAGCCGCAAACAGGGTTAACGGATCGCCCGTCCCGGTGTGGGACGGGTGAAACAGGCGTGGAACCGGAAAAGCTACGGGATGATCGTCGAGGCTGTCGAGGCCGGCGACGATCGGCCCGACGGACGGGATTGGTCTGAGCCCCGCGATTTCCTCCAGATTTGAGTAGAGGCCGGCCCATCAAGGGAGCCGGACGATGGCGCGGTATCACCATCGGCGCGGGGATGATGCAGGCACCCGCCAGTGCGTGCGGCTGAGCGCTTAGCCGATCGCCTCGGCGAGCTTGCTCCTGGCGCTGACCTGGCGAAGCCGGGCATCGTGATAAAGGCGCAGATCATGGGCCACGACGCGGGCACGCTCGACGCGCAGAGCCCGGCCCCGGCTTGTGCCGTAGCCTCATGACACCAACCGTCAGTCTAAGTCCAAACGCCGACAGCTTCAACAGGCCGATATCGCCAGGCGTCGGCGCCGCCGCAGCGCGACCGTCCTCACGCGCGACCGTCCGGCACCATCGCCTCCGACACCACCCGCGCCTTGTCCTCGTCGCTGAACTGCCGACGCGGCGGCAACGCCTCCCGAAGCTCGATAATCGGCGTCGCCAAAGTGCCACAACCGTGGCTGGCCGCCGACCGATCACCGGACGCTCACATTTGCCCGCTGGCTTCGCAAGGGTAGATTTCGTCGTGCTCCGCCTTGACTTAGCCTCGTTCGTCGGCCGGTAAGCCGTTGCTGCGCCAGCTGCCGAATGGCGGCCTCCTGAGCCGCGGCCCAACGCCCTTTTCCGCTTGAACGACGCTGAAAGCATTCGCTGCCAGTTTGGCTCCTAACCCGGCCTTGACTGCTGCCGTTCGGGCGTTCGTCCATTCAAGGCGGAAGATGGTCGGTGTCTCCATCAGGGCATATCGCGCGATCACGGCACGGGCATGGCCCTTGGACAAGCCCAGCAATGCGCTGGCGGGAAAACAAATGCCCGCTGCGTCAAGACCCGCGATCCTCCGTTGTGGAACTTGCTTGACGTCAAGAGCCGGGCCAAGCAACGGCATCAGCGCGGCTACCGCGCCAAGGCCAAGCGCCGGAATCCGAACGGCCAGAGAGGCCCACAGATGATCTGGATCCGGGTCGCTCCGAGAGGGCGTTCAACTTCAACGCCCCGCCCGAGAAGGTCGATGGCTACGGCATGGTCGATATCCACTCCATCCGCCTGCTCAACAACGCCATGCCCCGCGGCTTGACAGTGCAGGCCTCGATGGATACCGAATGGCTGGATACGGCTATTCGTATCTCAATTGGGGATTTCGTGCGCTTTATTTTCGCCAGTGGTGACAACAGCCGCCGCTGACGCGCGCGGTGGCCCCCGATCACGCGGCATCACCCGGACGAACGGAGACATGATGGGCATCTTCATCGCCAGGCTGGCCACGGAGACCGGCACCTTCGTTCCGTTCCCGGCCGGAATGGCTGGCTTGGAGGACTATGGCATCAGCCCGAGCGGCTCGGCCGGAGAGGAGCCGCCCTCGGGCGCGATGCAGCGCGACCTCGCCGCCATGTCCTGCACCATGCGGGACGGAGACTGGTTGCCCCGCGTCGACGCCCCCTGGGAGCCGCATGGCGGACCGGCGGTGCCCGCCGTCCGTCCCACCTCAGGTCAGCCCGCATGACCGGCCAATGGTTCGACATGTTCGTACCGCTGCCGCGCATCTGGCAACAGAATGCGGCGCGCTTCGGGGCGAAGCCCGCGCTGGTGACCGAGACGGGGGTGCTGAGCTGGGCCGAGCTCGGGGCGCGGATGGAGCGGATCGCGGGCGGCTTGCGCGCGGCGGGCCTCGCCCCCGGCGACCGCGTCGCGCTGCTCACCCATGGCGGCACCACCGCGATCGAGACGCTGATGGGCGTGTGGTGCGCGGAGTTGGTCGCGGTGCCGCTCTCGCCACTGCTAACCCCCGAACAGGCCGATGTGGCCGCGCGAGATGCCGGGGCGATCGCAGCCGTTGCCACCGCGCCTTTCACCAGCCATGCGCGCGCGCTCAGTATCAGCGGGCCATGCTTCGCCGACGGGTTTGTCGCCGATGGCTGGCGGGACTATGCCGCGTTGCGTGACGCCGCGCCCCTGTCCGAGGGAGGCTGGCCGGGACCGGACGAGCCTGCCATCATCATCTACAGCTCGGGCACGACCGGAATCCCCAAGGGGATCGTCCACACTTTTGGTGCGCGCATGATGTTCGCGGTGATCTTCGCGATCGCGCTGCAAATCGGTCCTGAGAGCCGCATCCTGCTGACAACGCCGATCGCGTCCAACGCGACCGCGATCATGCTGCTGCCCGCGCTGCTCACCGGCGCGACGACCGTCGTCCTCCCCAAGTTCGATGCAGACGCGATAACGCGCGCGCTGGCCGAAGAGGGCATCACCCATGCCTTCTCGGTCCCCGCCGCGATCGAGGCACTGATCGCGCGCCCCGCACCGATCGCGGCGCCGACCCTGCGTTGCCTGCTCTCGGCCGGATCGCACCTGCGCCCGGATGTCAAGCGCAACGCGGTCGCCGCATTCGGGCCGGTCGTGCACGAGCTGTACGGCTGCACGGAAGGCCTCGCGACGATGCTTTTCCCCGACGAGCTGCTCGATCACGCGCACAGCGTCGGCCGCGCCGTGCTGGGCGGCGAGATCACGATCCTCGGCCCGGACGACCGGCCGCTCCCGCCGGGCGAGGCCGGGGAAGTGGTGGGGCGGTTCGGCGCGATCATGCTGGGCTATCATGGCCGGCCGGAGGCGACGGCCGAAGCGGTCTGGGTCGATCTGGACGGTCGCCGCTGGGCACGCAGCGGCGACATTGGCCGTCTCGACCATCAGGGCTATCTCACCATACTCGACCGCAAGAAGGACATGATCCTGTCAGGCGGCTACAATGTCTATCCCGCCGACATCGAGGCGGTGCTGCTCTCCCATCCGGCCGTGCGCGAGTGCGCGGTCGTTGGCGCGCCCCACGAACGTTGGGGCGAGACGCCTTACGCCTTTCTCGTCGGCGATCCGGACCCGGCCGAGGTCATCGCCTTCGCCAATCAACGCCTCGCGAAGCACCAGCGCCTCGCCGGCGCCCGGACCATTGACGCCCTGCCCCGAAACGTCCTCGGCAAAGTGCTGAAACGCGAGCTGCGACTGATACTGGATCACGGCGAGCGTTCGGCATGAGCCCCGCGGGGCTCGCCCCGCCAGGTGCAGAGCAGAGCGGCGCCGTCGATACATCATGCCGCCGCGCGACCTCGGCGACGCGTGCACCGGGCGCGATGGCTTCGGTCAGGATCTGTGGCCGATCCCCATCGCGCCAACGTCGACTCCGCTCTGGCCCGGACGATGCCGTGGTCTGGCCCATCGATCGCTCCCAGGCGCACGCTCGAGAGCACGTTCAGGGCCGGTCACTCCCCTCCCCGACGAGGCGCGACCCGCCGGATGGCCCCTGTCTGATGGCCCACGGCTCGTCTCCTGCGATGAGGATCGGCTCGGCCAGTCGGAACAACCCTCGGAAACGTGGCGTCGGGCGAGCGACCTCACGTGCCGAGGCCGGACATACCGTCTTACAATCGAGCAGCTCGCCGGGCGGCGCGCTGGCCGCGCGGGGCGGGACAGCCGATCCAGACCGCCCGTCCGCAGGAGACGGGTTCCGTCACCGCACTCGCCCGCCTCACCGTCCCGTTTCGACCGGCAATGTCAGTGACGATGGATTTGCGCCGCCGGTCATCAGCGCCCATCCGGCGTCGGCCGGAATCGTGAAATGAGCGACATCGGTCGTGGGGAAACTCAGGCGAAACCGGGTTCCGGCGGCAAAATGGCGCGAAAATGGAAGCAAGCCGATCGTCATGTCGATCGGGCGTCCGGCGACTTCGCCCTGGCTGTCCATCCGTAGGTCCGATCCCAGCACCACCGCGCTGCGATAGGGTTGGGGTGACGGTTTGGCATGGGACAATCTGCGCATCCCTTCGGTGATGTAATAGGCTTTCCCGTCGGGCCGTACCTCTTCGAGATAGACCAGAACCGCGGTCTCGGGCGTGGCGGTGGTCAGCGTGAGTGTCAGCCGCGGACTGCCGGTAACGGTCAACGCGGCCTTGAGCGGCGCGCTGGTGAATTTGGTCAATCCGGCATCGACCTTGCTCCGCTCCGCATAGGTGACCGCCCCCCCACCCAGCGACGTGTTCCAGCGGGTCGACCCGCCGGACTGCGCGTCGCCGCCTGCCACCGCAAGTCGGGTCGGCGCGGCCATTCTGCCCGCGTCCTGAAGCTTGCCGGGGGCCAGCACATATGTGAGCGGGGACGTGCGAGGCCAACTGGCGGCCGAGCGCCAGATGTCGGATCCCGAGGTAAACCAGCGGAGGCGCGGCGCGCTGTCATACGCATTTGGGCGTCCCGCAACATAGTGGTCGAAGAACTGCAGCAGCTGTCCCTTGACGTCGAAGCTCGATTTTACCGGGGCGGTGACGCCCGGCGCGTAGAAATAGCCAAGACCGTGCGAGCCTGACATGATGATCGACCGGTAGTGGGGGTTCCGGGTGTTGTTCCCCCGATCGACGCCACCAAGACCATAGCCCGCGTCGTACCAGCCCTCCAGGTCCAGCACGGGGACGCCGCTGGTGTCGATTGCCTGACGCACGAGATAGGCTTCGGACGGGCCGTCGATCGACAGGCGATAGGCATTGTCGCGAAAGGTCAGTCCGGCCAGGGCTTGATCGACGCGAATGTTCGCGGCGTGACCGGCCTGCGCGGCCTTGAGCATGGCACCGTCCTTATCCTCATCCACAGGACATGGACCCAGCACCGCAGAATAGCCGGGAATGGTCCCGATCGTGCCCATGTCGAGCGCCGCGATGACCTGCCCCCAGCCATTGCTGAAAAAGGCGTTGGCGATGCCGCCGGGTCTGGTGATCTCGCCATAGAAATCATAGCCCGCAGAGACGGGTGCCGCCGCGACGATGGCGGGGTGATGGTTGCGCAGCGCAAATTCGGCCGTGGTGCCGACATAGGAGACGCCAGTCGTGCCGATCTTGCCGTTAGACCATGGCTGAGCGACGATCCAGTCGGCGATCGTCGCACCATCGGCGACTTCTATATTGCTGAATTCATTGCTGCGCGTGCCGAACGAGGCGCCGGTCCCCCGCACATCGACGTCGATCAGCGCATATCCGCGCTTTCCGAAATAATTGTGGAACTCGTCGATGGCGCCGCAGCTCGCCACCGGATCGGGCTGCTTTGCGCTCGACCGATAATAGCGGGTCTGCCGCAATATCGTGGGCAGTTTCTGCCCGTCCATGCCTGCGGGCAGGTAGACGTCGATGGCGAGGCGCACGCCGTCCTTCATCGTCAGATACAACGATTTTTTCGTGACCGTGGACAAGGTCGCCGGGCGAACATCCTTGAGCCAAGGCGCCGCATCCGGTCCCAGCGGAATGGCCGGGTCGGATTGCCCGTATGCCCCGCCCGATCCCAGAACCGTGGCGATCAGCGCGATCCGGCCGACGACACCAACATGCCGCATGTAATTCTCCATTGTTGCGCGTTGCTGACCGGCTGCCTTCAGTATCGCACGCTAAAGCCGATGAGATGGAAGATGATCGCCATGTAGAGCAGGATCAGGGCGGCCCCGACCAGCGGAATCGTCGCGAGTCGGCGCAGCAGCGCCACGGGCTGACCCCAGGCGCGATATGCGCGAAGCGATGCCAACGCGAGCAAGCCGAACGTTGCGATCGTCGTGGTGGCCTGCAGGGCAAGCAGAAATCCGTCGTCGGACGGATTTGCGACATTGGTGCCGTCAAGCCTGACCAGATGCCACGTCCAGGTGCCAATCGCCGCGAGGTTCAGCACCGCAAATGCGCGGGCCCAGCGCAGCGGCACGGCCGTCTCTCTCGAAGCGCTGCTGGTGACCCCGTAAAAGCGCCGCGACGCGAAGCCGGCCAGCCCGATCAACAGGCTGGACACAAGGACGGCAATGCTCCCCAGATAGGCGGGCTGCAACCATGCCGGGGATCGCCACCAGGGCACCGGCAGCAAGACCATCGCAGGCCAATCGAGCCCGACGCGCAGCACCTGGCCATCAGCGAATTGCGCGGCAAGGCGGGTGCCGTCCGTCATGCTCCGCCACAGATTGGGGGAGATCGCACAATATTTCACGGGGCGTCCATTGGGCCCTTGCGACGGGGCAAGGGTGATGGTGCCGTCCGGGTTCAGCACCAGACTTTTCGCGCCCATCAGGTTGCCGACCGATATGAAGTTCGACCAGGCACTGCGCGAGGATTCATACGTCCCGACGATGCGCTTGGCAGCGTCCCGCCCCTTGTCCGCACTCAGGCAGGCCGCCGGAGGGCTTGCGTCGAGATAGCGGTTCTTGAAGTCCCGGACGACGGCGTTGCGGATGATGCTTGTCGCGCCGTTCGTGCCGGCGCCGTTCATGGAGATGAAGATGCCCGCCTTGGCGCGGGGGAACAGCTCCATCGCGCTGTGCTGGAAAAACAGGTCGCCGCCGTGGCCGAAACTGTCATAGCCGTTGCGACTGGTCTCATAGAAACCAAGCAGCATGGCGTTGAGCGGCGGCACGGGCGTGTACTTGCTGGTCAAGATCTGACGCACCGTCTCCGGCTTCAGGATCGACCGCCCGCCGTATCTGCCCTCGTCGAGATAGGCGATCATGAAATGCGCCATGTCGACGCCCGACGCCGCGAGCGCCCCGGCCGGCGAACTGCTGACGAACTCGTAGGGTTTGGCCTCGTCGGTTCCGGCTGGATAGCCCTTCGCGGCGAAGGGGAGCAGCGACGCCGGCAGCGGCTGCGAGAAACTCGAATACGGCATGTCGAGCGGCGCCAGCACGTGACGCGCCATATACACATCGAACGGCTCGCCCGATATCCGCTGCACGATGTAGCCCGCCAGCGACATCGCATAATTGGAATAGGCCGGAGTCTTGCCGGGGGCGAAGCGCCGCACGGGCTGATTCTGAATGACATAATCCCGCAGCGACATGAACTGCCGGGGGTCGTCGGCGAACAGTCCTCGCACCTGCTCCTCAAAGCCGCTGGTGTGCGTCAGGATGTTGCGCAGCGTGATCGGCTGGCCCTCGCGCGGTTCGATCTTGAAATCGAGATAGCGGTTCACATCGGCATCGAGGTCAAGCTTGCCCTGCTCGACCAGCTGCATCACCGCCGTCGTCGCAAAGGGCTTGGAAATGGAGCCGGGCCGAAACATCGTGGTCGCCGGATCGACCGGCTTTCCGGCTTTCACGTCGGCATAGCCATAGCCCTTGGCCAGCACGATCTGGCCGTCCTTGACCACCGCGACCACCGCACCGGGAATGTCCGCACGGTTCAGCGCGTAAGGCAGAAAGCCGTCCAGCCAGGCCTCAAGATCGTCCCGCGTCAGTGGCCGCACGGCTGGCTGGGCAGCCACCACCGTCGGGCGCTCCGATGCGGGACCAATATCGGGCGACCGCGCGGACGCGATCGGCGAAACCCCGATGCTGGTCAGAATCAGCAGGAAGAGGCTCCACCGGCGTTGCGCCGAAACCAAAATATGCCGCATCGCAAGCCACCCGATCCCGAGAAAATGCTCAGATGGGAGAATCCCCGCCCGACCGAACTGTCCCCTACGGGTCTATTTTGCCCAAACAGGACTTGTCAACCTGCGGATTGGGCAACGGTTGGCGTGCTCCCGCTGCCTGCGTCGCGATCTTCCCCCATGCGCTTGGAGCCAGCTCATGCGCCAAAGCCTCGAAGCTGGCGGCCCGGATCATGATCGCGCCTGGGATCGCGGCAGCGTTCAATGCGTCATCCGATGTCGCGCGCCAGGCGGATCGACATGAGGCCGACGGGTGCGCTGGCTCGATCCGCGCACGGCGGCCGGCAAATCCTCGGTCAAAACTTGATAGTACCATAATATCCGTTTTAGGATTGAATAGGCCTCATTTGAATTATAAGCACGCTATTGGCCACGGAATCGCCTGAAACGGGGGAACGTGTCGTCGAGGTTAAAGGGGAGCGAGGAAATGAAGAAGGCCGTAAATCCCGTTCATATCGGAGGTGCATCCTGGGTCGTCGCGGCGGCGCTGGCCGCGGCGGTTGCGCCCGGTGCCGCGCAGGCGCAGGATCGCGCGGCGGCCGAGGCGGGCGGCCCTGCCGCTCCCGGAGAGGACAGCGACCTCACCGTGGGCGAGATCATCGTGACCGCCCAGAAGCGCGAGGAGCGGATCAACGACGTTCCGTCGTCGATCAGCGTGGTGAACGGCGACGCGCTGGAAAAGCTGCATGTCCGCAACATCCAGGATTTGTCGGGAACCGTCCCCAATCTCGTCATCAATTCGTCAGGTGGCCGCGCCGGCGCGAACATCTTCGTGATCCGCGGCCTCTCTCCGCAGGGACTGGGCAACACTGTTTCGGTCATGCTCGACGACGTGACAGTCGGCGGCATCCGGCAGAGCACCGCGATCGACGTCAATCCGGTCGATCTTGATCGGGTCGAGGTGCTGCGGGGTCCGCAGGGCACCATTTTCGGAGCGAACAGCCTGGGCGGGGTGGTGCGCTTCATTACGAAAACGCCGAACCTTGCCACATTTGGCGGCGAGGTTGGCGCCGATGGTTATGTCTTGCGCGATCAGGCCGGCGCGAAGGTCTATGGCGCGATCAATCTTCCGGTGGTCACCGACCGGCTGGCGATCCGTGTCAGCGGCTACACGATCCAGGATCCGGGCTATGTCGACAATGCCCTGACCGGCGTACGCAATGAAAACGATCAGCGCCGCTATGGTGCGCGTGCCGTGGCGCTGTGGATGCCCAGCGAGCGCTTCGACGTCAAGCTGGTCGCCGATTATTCGCGGATCGAGTCGGACAACTCCAATACGGTCCGCGCGGTCGCGGCACGTGAGGGCGGCGTCGGCCCCCTGCGTCCGGGCAATTTTCTCGACGGAAAGTATCGGACGAGCCATTACCTGCCGCAACCTTTTACGAGGGACACGCAGTTTTATTCGGGCCATGCAAATCTCGATGTCGGCTTTGCCGATCTGAGTTTTACGTCGAGCTATACGCGTGACAAATACGATTCCGTCACCGACAGATTTTACGTCGGCAGAGATCTTACCACTGGCTTTAATTTTCAATATCTTCCGGCGCTGATTTTTTTCGGTGTATTCCCTCCCAATTCTCCGCGCGCCCTGGGAAGCAAGCTGAATGGAGATACTCGCCTCAGCAACTACACCGAAGAACTGCGCCTCTCGTCAAAATCCGGTGGGACGTTCGAATGGCTTGTTGGCGCATATTATGCGAAACAGAACGAAAAATTCAACTCGCCCTTTGGAGCTTACGACGTAAACGGCGCCGATCTGCCGCAGTATGAGAGTCTGTTCGCCCGCGAATTTGGCACCGCGAGCTACAGCGAATATGCCGGTTTCGTGAACGCGAGCGTGAAGCCCTTCGCCGGCTTCGAACTCACCGGCGGACTTCGCTATTCGCATGTGAAGACCGGGCTGGTCGACGACCTCTTCATCGGCAATTTCGTTGCGGCTGCCTTGCCCGGTGTCTATCAGCCGGGGATAAATCGCGTCGTCAACAGCTCGACCGAAGAAGACGTGGTGACCTATGTCATCAGCCCGTCCTATCATTTCGGCAAGAACACCATGGTCTATGGCCGGATCGCGACGGGCTATCGCCCCGGCACGCCGAATCCGGTCATCGTCGGCTATCCGTTCATCCCGCCGCGGACGACGTCCGATCGCAACACCAACTATGAAGTCGGCATCAAGACCGAGTTGCTGGACAAGACGCTCGCGCTCGATGCCAACCTGTTCCTGATCGACTGGTCAAAGATCCAGACGCTGACGTCGACCCTCGACGGGCTGCAGACCTATCGTGTCAACGCGGGCTCGGCGCGAAGCCGCGGGTTCGAGATTTCGGCCACCTATCGCCCGGTCCGGTCGCTGAGCCTGGGGGCCAATGTCGGCTTCACCGATGCCGTCTTCACCAGCTACTATGCCTTCCTGAGCGATGGAACGTCGACCAACGATCCGAATCTCGCTCTTGGCGGTCGGCAGATTTTCTATCGTGTGAACGACGGTACGCGCCTGAGCGGCGCGCGGCGGTGGACACTGAGCGGGTCGGCAACCTATGAATTTCCCGAGATCGGCGGGGCCAAGCCCGTCTTTGGGGTCCGCGCGCGGCATCTGACACCGCAATACAACATCGAATCGATCAGCCCCAATGCGGTTTTGACGCGATCGTACACGATCGTCGATCTCAACCTCGACGTTAATGTCGGCCGTGCGACCCTCTCCGCCTTTGTCCGCAATGTCGGTAACGTCAACAGGTACGAGACGGCGGGGCTGGCCGGCGATGCGCTGACCGGGCAGCGCTGGGTTGCCGGTACGCTGGTTCAGCCGCGTTTGATCGGGCTGGGCGGTCGCGTCAGCTTCTGATGCGATAGGCGGGCGGATTGCCGGAACGGTCGGCTGCACGGCAGAGATGCTGCGCCGCTGGTGCCGCGCGGAAGCGCGCGGACGATCAGGGCCAGCGGTGCAGGCGACCGGCGCGACAAGGAACAGGTCAAGCGGCTGGAGCGCGCGGTCATGGGTCAGGCAGAGGTATGGGACTGCTTTAGCCGAGAGGATAAGCGGCCGCTACAGGGCCGGGGCGTCTGGCCGCAGCGGCGATGACCGAGCGCGTCGGCAGCGGAAATGGCACCCCGGCACTGGGCAAAATGTTTCAACAGCCAAGCCTGTTCGGCCTCAACGGTCCCATCCCGCCCGCCGAGGCCGATTACTGTGCGGTCCCCGAGACCGCCGCGCGACTCAATTGAAAATGCCTCCGGCAACGCCGGCACGCTTCAGTCCGCGACTGGCTGAGCGCCCGCGACTTTTCGCCGAGCCACTCAAGGCTCTCACGTTCAAAACAGCCTATGAAGCGATCGAGGAACCCCGGACATCAAAGCCGAGCACACCCGTTGTCGACCTCCGCCATCTCATGTCGGGCCAAACATGTTAGACCATCGGGATCATAGCTCAATGCCGGGAGAGCCGTCACGAAAGTCATTGACCTTAATCAGGATATGGTATCCTAATAAGGGCAGCGATATCGCTCTCAGTCTTAGCGAGAGCATGTCCGGCCAAGACCGCGAAGGCGGCCCGGCGTGCGATCCCCGAATGCGTCGCGCGGTGGTAACGGAGGAGGGTTGGGATGAAGCGTCACCTTATGCTGGCGGCATCAATCGCACTGATCGCGGTGGCGCCCGCACAGACGAAACCGTCGGTCTCATACGACACCGTCATCCGTGGCGGCACCATCTATGACGGATCGGGCGGCAAGCCTTATGTGGGCGATGTCGCCATCCGCGGCGACCGGATCGTCTTTGTCGGCCGCCATGCCTCCGGCAACGCCAGGCAGACCATCGACGCTCGCGGCAAGGCGGTCACGCCGGGCTTCGTCAACATGCTGGCGCATCCAGAGGAATCGCTGATCGTCGATGGCCGGGCGCTGTCCGACCTCAAGCAGGGCGTGACGCTGGAAGTCATGGGCGAACTGTCGATGGGTCCGCTCAACGCTGACATGAAGAAGAAGGCGGTCGATCGCCAGATCGACATCAGATATCCGATCACCTGGACGACGCTGGGTGAGTATCTGGAGGGGCTGGAGAAGCGCGGGATCGCGCCGAACATCGCCTCCTATGTCGGTGCCGGCACGGTTCGCGTCTACGTGCTGGGCGAAGGCGACGTTCAGCCGTCGGCAGCGCAACTCGACGCGATGAAGGCATTGGTCCGGCAGGCGATGGAGGAAGGGGCGCTCGGCGTCACGACCGCACTGATCTATGCCCCCAACACCTATGCCAAAACGCCCGAACTGATCGCGCTGGCGACCGAGGCCGGACGCTGCGGCGGCATCTATTCGGCGCACATCCGCAATGAAGGGGACCATATCGAAGAGGCGGTGCAGGAAACGATCGACATCGCCAAGGCATCCGGCGCGCCAGCGGAAATCTATCACTTCAAATTCGCCGGCAAGGAAAACTGGGGCAAGCTGCCCGCCATCGTCGCAAAGATCAATGCGGCGCGCGCGGGCGGAACGCGCATCACCGCCGACATGTACACCTATATCGCGGGCGCAACCGGCCTTGATGCGGCGATGCCCCCGTGGGTGCAGGATGGTGGCCTGGAGGCATGGATCGCGCGCCTGAAGGATCCGGCGATCCGTGCCAGGGTGCTCGCCGACATCCGGGCGCCGGCAAGCGACTGGGAAAATCTGTACCGCAATACCGGGCCACAGGGCATGTTGTTTCTCCAGTTCAAGAACCCGAAGCTGAAACCGCTGACCGGCAAGACCCTGACCGAGATCGCCGCGATGCGCGGCACTAGCCCCGAAGACACCATGATCGACCTCGTGATCGAAGACGGTTCGCGCGTTGGCGTCGCCTATTTCCAGATGTCGGAAGACAATGTCCGCCGGCAGATCGCGGTGCCCTGGATGATGTTCAATTCGGACGAGGGCGCCTACGCGCCGGAAGGATCGTTTCTCGAGTTCAATCCTCACCCGCGTGCTTACGGGAATTTCGCGCGCCTGCTCGGCAAATATGTTCGCGACGAGAAGGTCATCCCGATGGAGCGGGCGATCTACCAGTTGACCGGCCTCGCCACCGACACCTTGTCGATTGCCGATCGCGGGCGGCTGAAGGCCGGCAACTTCGCCGACGTGGTGGTGTTCGATCCCGCGACGATCAACGATCATGCAACGTTCGACAAACCGCACCAGCTCGCGACCGGCGTCGAACAGGTGTTCGTCAACGGCGTGCAGGCGCTCAAGGACGGGGAAGCGACACGGGCGCCCAGTGGTCGTGTCGTGAGGGGGCGGGCCTGGACCGGATACAAGACTGGCGGATGCCGGGCTTCGGCCAAAGCCTGGCCATGGAGCAAATAGTCGCGGTGTGCGGCGCGCCCTTCCGCTGCGTCCGCGCCGGAAGATACGACACCCGAAGCGACGGATGGAGCTGTGTGGCACGGCCCGACGTTCGCATTGCGGACCGGCGGCGACGCGGGGCGGTGCGAGACGGTTGAGGCACCTGCGGAGGTCAGGGGCGTCACGATCCGCTCACGGGCAAGACGGCATTCGTTGACCGGGCCGGGGCGCGTCGTCCCGTCCTTGATCGGACATCGAGCGGATGGCTGCGGGGGCGTGGCAGCCTGTTCCGGTGCCGCGCCCTCACGGAAAAAGACATCGCCATCATTGGGGGGAGAGACGACATGAGACGGACAGCGGAGCACCCTGACGTCGCGCCACATGACAATGGCGTCCTGGCCCGGACCCTGGGCAAATGGGATCTGGCGCTGCTGGTCATCGGCAGCGTGATCGGCTCGGGCATCTTCCTCGTCCCCGGCACTGTGCTGATGGCGAGCAACATGCGCCCGGAAATCGCGGCGCTCGCCTGGGCAGGCGGGTCGGTGCTGGCGCTGTGCGGCGCACTGGCGTTTGCGGAGCTGATGCGGCTGCGCCCCGAAGCGGGGGGGCTCTACATCATCATCCGCGATGCGTTCGGAACGAGCCTGGGCGCGCTGTTCGGCTGGATGGTCCTGCTGGTCACATGCGGCGGCGTGGTTGCCGCGCTCGCTTCGGCACTGGCCGATACCCTGGCCGAAACGCTGCATTGGGACGGGCACAGGCGCATGGTATTCGCGGTCGCGACGGTGCTGGTCGTGGGCGTCGCCAATCTGATGCCGATCAGGGGCAGCACGCGCCTCCAGGGTCTGACCGCCTCGATCAAGGCGGCGGTGCTGATCCTTATCGCGCTCATGCTCATCGGCCAGTTCGTTGCGCTGGATGGAGATGGCGCAGCGGTGCATCCGATGTCGCCGGTGGCGGTGGCGGCGCGACCGTCGTTCATCGCGGCGATGGTCGTGGTTCTGTGGGCGTTCGAAGGGTGGCAATATGCGACGTCCGCGGCGGGGGAAGTGCATCTGACCCGCGGCACCATGACCTTTGGCCTGGTGGCCGGCGTGTTCATCCTGGCTGTCGTGTTTCTGGCGCTGAGCAGCGCGGTGTCCTTGTGGTTGACCCCCGAAATGATCGCCAACAACCGGAACGCCGTTGCGGCGGCGCTCGCTGCGGCGGGCTTTCCGGTGCTGTCGCGCGGCGTCGTTCTGCTCATCGCGCTGACGATCGTGACGTCGGCGCACGCGACGCTGCTGACGGGTTCGCGCGTGGTTTACGCCGTGGCGCGGGATCGACTGCTGCCCGCCCCGCTCGCGCGGCTGTCGCGTTCGGGCGTTCCTGCATTGGCGGTCGTCATGTGCACGGCAACCGCCGCCGCATTGACCCTGATTGGGACGTTCGAAACGCTGCTGAACTATGTCGTTGTGACGAGCTGGTGCTTCTATGCCCTGGGCGCCGCGGCCATTTTCCGGCCGCATTGGCAGACCGGCGGTGCCTCGTCGGCCCTGGCACGGTGGTGCAGCGCCATCTTCATCGCCGGAGCGCTGCTGGTGATCGGCTTGAGCCTCATCAGCGGGCCGGCGGAGGCGCGCTACGGCCTGATCTGGATCGCGGCCGCGTGGATCGTCACGTCGGCGGCAAAACGGATCGGGACGACGCGCCCCAATTGATGACCCATCGCCCCCCGGCGATCGCCGCCTGCCGCGTCATCTTTGGGCCGGCGGCTTAATCAGGCGGACGTGCGATAGATCAGATCAAGCACCCGCAAGGCCGCGATGCCCTCCGCCGCGCCGCAGGCAGGATCGCGGCCGGCGTCGATCGCGACGCAGAAATCCTTGATCTGCTCCGCGAAATGATAGGGCGGCACGATGGGCGGCAACGCCAGTTCCGCGATCGCTCCCTCGCGATTGAGAAAAAGCCGGTTGGCATAGGGAAAGACGCGGAGCGAACCGCGATCGCCGTGGATGCGGATCGACAGTGGGCTCGATTGCCAGCCACCCGTCTCGCCGATCCAGCCGCGATCCTCGATCCAGCGTCGCCCGCTGCCGAACATCCCTTCCCACGGCAGGTCCGACGAGCGGGTCGATCCGTCATAAGCGAGCAGGCAGATACCGCCCTGGGCAAGATGGAGCACCGCGAACTCCGCCAGCGCTGGCGATCCGGTGCGATCGCCCCGGCCGATCGCGTCGATGATGTGCGTGCCGCACATCCACGGCAGGATGTCGAGCATATGGACGCCATGGTCGACCAGGCCATAGCCCCCGCCTCCTGGCATCCCCTCGGGATAATGGGCGCTCGACATCGGGCGATAGGCATCGGCGCCCTCGCCGCCGACGACCTGCTCGATCGCCAGGCGGACCGAGCCGATCACGCCGCTGGCGACCTGCGCGCGGGCGATCACGACTGCGGGCAGATAGCGGTACGAGGAGCCGTAGCAGAAACGCACGCCGGCATCCTCGCACGCCCGCGCCATGGCGATCGCGTCGGCCACGCTGTTCGCCATCGGCTTTTCGCACAGGACATGGACGCCCGCCGCCGCGCACTGCTCGACGATCGCGCGGTGCGTCGCGACCGGCGTGAGGACGCAGGCGATGTCCGGCCGGGCGTTGGCGAGCATGGACGCCACGTCGCCATAGCCCGGCACGCCATAGTCGCGCGACACCCGCGCCAGCCGGTCTGCCCGCGGTTCAACGACCGCCACGACCTCGGTCGCGGCACAGGCCTCGTACGCGACGAGGTGCGGTTCGGCTACCGAACCCAGTCCGATGAGCGCGACCCGCCTGGGGTCCGTCATGGCTTCAGCTCAGCCCGAGCAGGGCGCGGGCCTCGGACGGCGTCGCCAGTTCGCCGCCCAGCGCCTCGATGATCTGGCGGCCGCGCTCCACAAGCTGACCGTTGGTCGCGAACTGACCGCGCTTGAGATAGAGATTGTCCTCCAGACCGACGCGGACATGCCCCCCGAGCAGGGCGGTCTGCGCCAGCACGGGCATCTGCTCGCGCCCGATCCCGAGCGCTGCCCACCTCGCCTCGGGCGGCAGCAGCGCGCGCATGTAGGACAGCGTCGCCGCGTCGCACGGCGCCCCCCATTTGACCCCGAGGACAAACTGGAAAAGCGGCGGCGCGTCGACCAGCCCCTCGGCGATCAACGCCTTGCCGAACTCGATGTCGCCGGCCCCGAAGACCTCCAGTTCCGGCTTGATGCCGAGCGCCTGAAAGCGGCGGGCCATGCCGCGGAGCGTCCGCGTCGTGTTGAGATAGACGAACTCCAGCGGCCCTTCGACCTGATTGCCCGTGGTGATGTCGATCGACCCGATGTCGGGCCTGCACCGTTCGAAATGCTCCATACGCTCGTCGAGCGAGGCGATGTCGCTGCCCGGCAGCGCGCGGCGCTCGTCAGCCGGATCGGGCAGCAAGGTCGCTCCCAGGCCGCCGGTCAGGTTGATGATGACGTCCGTGCCACTGTCGCGCAGCCGGTCGACCACCTCGGCAAACAGTTTGGGGTCGCGGGCGCCTTCGCCGGTGGCGGGATCGCGGACGTGGATATGGACGACCGCGGCGCCGGCCAGGCGCGCTTCCAGACAGGCCGCAGCAATCTGAGCCGGCGTCGTCGGAAAACAAGGGTGGTGCGGGTTGAACGGCGCATTGCCGGTCACCGCGCAGGTCATGACGATCTTGCGGGCGAGGCCCGTCGCCAGTGAATCCATTCATCCTCCCCTTTCAGCCACGTCGACCATATAACCCATAAATGGACAATTCAATCCACATGAGGATAATAGTGCTGCCGATATATTATCGCGGTCCGTCCCGGACCGCGAGCGGACGGGGGAGATGCCATAACCATGGAGACCAGTCGCGCCGGGCGCCCGACGGGCGAGCTTTTCGGCCATCCCAAAGGTCTTGCCATCTTGTTCCTCACCGAAACCTGGGAGAAGTTCTCCTTCTTCGGGATGCGGTCGATCCTGGTCTACTACATGGTCCGGGGGCTCGGCTTCGATCCCGCCAAGGCCTCGCTCGTTTATGGGCTCTATACCGGCTTCGTCTACTTCACCCTGATCTTCGGCGGCTGGATCAGCGACCGCTGGCTGGGGCGGCGCAAGTCCATCCTTGTCGGCGGGACGATCATGGCGCTCGGCCATTTCCTGCTGGCGTTCGACCTTCTTTACATTGCGCTGATCTGTGTCGTGGTGGGCAACGGCTTCTATCTGCCCAGCCTGCCCAGCCAGATCCGCGACCTTTACAGCCCGGACGACCCGCGTCTCTCGCGCGCGTCGAGCATCTACTATCTCGGGATCAATCTCGGCGCATTCGTCGCCCCGTTCGTCGTTGGCACGCTCGGGGAGCTGTGGGGGTGGCATTACGGCTTTGGCGCGGCCGGCGCCGGCATGATGATCGGCCTCGCCACCTATGTCGCGGGATCGCGTTTTCTTCCGCCGGAAACGGCTCCCGCGCGCGCCCGGCCCGTGGCCCGCCGGACTGGCGCGGACCTCGGGCGTCTGCGGCTGCATCCCCGGCTGGGATCGCTGGTGGCGATCATGCTGGCGGTCGCGGTCTTTCGCGCGTCCTACGAGCAGGTCGGCAACAGCGTCGCCCTGTGGATCGAGGCGGCCGACCGCTCGTTCGGCCCGCTTGTGATACCGGCGAGCTGGTTTCAGGCGCTCAACCCGATGCTGGTCCTCTTTGGCACGGTGCCGATGATCCGCTGGTTCAACAGGCTTCAGCGCCGTGGCCGCGAGCCCAGCACGATGCACAAGATGGCACTGGGTGCCGCTCTCACGGCACTTTCCTATTTTCTCGTTGCGGCGGTCAATCTGGGCGGGCATTCGAGCCACTGGCTCTGGGTCGTGACGTTCATTTGCGTCTACACCTTCGCGGAGCTTTTGATCCTGCCGGTCGGTCTGGGTCTGTTCATCCGCGTCGCACCGCCCGGTTACGCCGGTTCGACCGTCGCGCTCTGGTTTTTTGCCTCGTTCCTGGGCAATCTCATCGGCGGCGTTCTGGGTGGGTTCTGGACATCAATGCCGCCATCCGCGTTTTTTGTCATCGTTGGCCTGGTGGCGCTCGCTGCGGCAGCCGCCCTGGTGCCTTTAGACCGGCGCGTCCGGCGGCTGGAGGCCGAAGCGGAAGCCGACGTGGCGGCCTGACACGCCTGCCTTGCCATCGCCGGTTCCCGATCGGGCCTCGGCCGCCGCGCCCCCATCGGTCAAGGCGATATCGTGACCGAGATGCGCGGGCTTCGGATGGTCGCCGGCCGTGTCCCGTGCGTCGCTCGCCCCGACGGGCGGCGTCCAAGATGCGCGCGAAGGGGCGCCGTGACGACCGATCAGGGAGAGCCGGAATCGGGCATCATATCCTATATGGGATTGTATTTGGTATTGCAGGTGCTTATGGTCACGGTCGTGAAGTTGAGCCGGCTCCCGCGGATCCGCTGGAGCGATGGGGGGAAGATGGCCATTTTTCGGAACGGCGACGGGGTCGTTACCACGCGGCGACGCGGTGAATCGCGCGAGGGCCGGCAGTCGCCGGTCGGCGTGATCGGCGGATCGACGGTCGGTCCGTGGATCATCGGGATTCGCGAACGGTCCGAGGCGTGACCATGGCGACCGATTTCGGCCCTGAAACACCGCGTCGCGAGCCTGGCTCCATCCAGATGCGCGTCACGATCGAGCATTGGCCGACCGCCGCACCTTTCCGCATCGCCGGCAACATATTCCATGCGAATGACTGTGTTCGCGTGGAACTGGCGCGCAACGGCTTTGCTGGTCAGGGTGAAGCCGCCGGCGTCTATTATCTGAACGATCAGGTGCCCCGGATGATCGACCAGATCGAAGAGGTTCGAGCCGCGATCGAGCGGGGCATCGATCGCGCCCGCCTTCAGACGCTTCTGCCCCCTGGCGGCGCGCGCAACGCGCTCGACTGCGCGCTGTGGGCGCTTGACGCCGCCGAGGCCGGCACCAGCGTCAGCGCCCTTGCCGGGATCGGCGCGACGCGCCCATTGCTGACCTTCATGACGATCGGTGTGGATACGCCCGAAGCCATGGGTCGTCGCGCCGCAGAGCTTGCCGGCTGGCCGGCGCTCAAGCTCAAGCTCTCGGGTGACGGGCTCGATCGCGAGCGGGTGGACGCGGTGCGTGCGGCGAGGCCGGCCGCGACGATCGCGGTGGATGCCAATCAGGGGTTCGATCGCGCCGGCCTTGAGGCGGTGCTGCCCGGCCTCGTCGCGGCGGGAGTCGTTCTGGTCGAGCAGCCTTTCCCTCGTGACAAGGATGAATGGCTGGACGGCCTGGCCTGTCCCATTCCAATCGCGGCCGACGAAAGCGTTCAACATGCCGGCGATATCGCGGGCTGTGTGGGGCGGTATCAGGTCATCAACATCAAGCTCGACAAGTGCGGCGGGCTGACCGAGGCGCTCGCCATGCTCGATGCCTGTCGAGCCGCCGGCCTGGATGCCATGGTCGGCAACATGATGGGCACGTCGCTGGCCATGGCGCCCAGCTTTCTTGTGGGGCAGTCCTGCGCGTTTGTGGATCTGGACGGACCGCAGATGCTGACGACCGATCGCGTGCCCGGCGCCCGCTATGAGGGGGGCATCATCGACTTTTCAGGCGACATTTGGGGGGGATTATGACGATGGCCGGTACGATCACGAGCGGCAGCCGCCAGCACATGCTGTCCCCGCGATGGCCGGATCGCGATGTTCTGACCCCGTTTCACCGCCATTTGCCCTCGCCCTATCTCATCTACATCGGCGGCGTATCCGACGTCGCTTACGCCAAGACAGGTGCCGGCGTGGCTGACTGGGCGCCCGATCGCTGTGTGGGCGAGTGGCGCAACCAGGACAATCCACTGTCGCTCGGTCTTCCGCTCATGGAGCCGGGGACCGCCGCCGCGCGGGGGGCGCGGGCCATGATCATGGGCGCGGCGCCGATCGGGGGTACGCTGATCCCGGAATGGCGCGCTGCGATCATTGCGGCGCTGACGGCCGGGCTCGACATCATTTCGGGGCTCCACACGAGGCTCGATCAGGATGCCGAGCTGCGAGCGCTGGCCCAGCAGCTCGGCCGCGCGTTGATCGACGTGCGGGTGCCGCCGGCCGACGTACCGATCGCGACCGGCCGCAAGCGGTCCGGGCGGCGTGTGCTGACGGTGGGCACCGACTGCGCGATCGGCAAGAAGTACACGGCCCTCGCGCTGGCCGCGCAATTCCAGCAAGCCGGGATCGACGCGGATTTCCGGGCGACAGGCCAGACCGGCATCATGATTTCCGGGAGCGGGATACCGATTGACGCGGTTGTCGCCGATTTCGTCGCGGGCGCGGCGGAAGTGCTCAGCCCTGCCGCCGCGGCCGACCACTGGGATGTGATCGAGGGTCAGGGCTCGCTGTTTCATCCGGCCTATAGCGGCGTCGCGCTCGGTTTGCTGCATGGGTCGCAACCCGATGTCATCGTGCTTTGCCACCAGCCGACGCGGACGACGATCAGCGGCTTTCCCGACTTTCCGCTGCCCGACGTGGCGCGCGCGATCGAGGTCAATCTGACCCATGCGCGCTTGATGAATCCGCAGGCGCGCTGCGCGGGGATCAGCCTCAATACCACCGGGCTCGACGAGGGCGCCGCGCACGAGGCGATCCGACAGGTCGAGCGGACGCTTGGCCTGCCGGCCGGCGATCCGCTAAGAAGGATCGGATTTGAACGGGTGGCGGAGGCCTGCCTTTGACCGGGCGCCACATAAAGCGGATGATCGCCGGCCTGTTCTTGCTGGGACTGGCGATACCGATGGCCGGCGCGGGCTATGAGTCTGTCTCGCGTATGCTGGCCTTGCGGTCCTATCCGCCACCGGGGGCATTGGTCGATGTCGACGGCGGACGGCGCATCCATATCGACTGCCGCGGCCATGGATCGCCGACGCTCGTCCTGATCCACGGCTTCGACAATCGCGGCAGCGTGACGTTCAGCAAGCTTTTAGGGCCGCTCGCCCGGATGACGCGCACCTGCGCGATCGATCGCGCGGGGATCATGTGGAGCGATCCAGATCCGGCGCCCTTCTCCGCGGAACAGCAGGCGCGGGACATGCGGCGCGCGCTGTCCGCGGCCGGCGAGCGGGCGCCTTTCGTGCTGATGCCGCACTCGCTGGGCGGGCCATATGCACTGATTTTCACCGCGCTCTACCCGCGCGACGTCGCGGGTCTGGTCACGATCGACGCATCCCACCCCGACCAGTTGCGTCGCTTCCACAGGATCGTCGGCGACCGTTTCGATGCCCGGCAGTTGCAGCCGGCCCTGGATAAGGTCGCGTCGCTGGCATGGACAGGTCTCCCCAGGATCGAGGCCGCCTTTCAGGGCGGCGACGACGCCGCGCCCGCGTGGCTGCCCAAGGCCGATCTGCGGATCGGGGGCGCGTTCGCGCTCCAGTCCAGCCCGGCACTGGCGCGCGAGAACAGGGCCATTCCGGCGATCCTGGCAACGGCCGGCCGGTTTCGGCAGCGCGCCCGACATCCTTATGGCGACCGCCCTCTGGTCGTTCTGACCGCCGGTGACGGCATGAGCGCGGACGAGGCGAAGTCACTGGGCATTTCGCCGGCGGAATCGCAGCGGATCGAGGCGGCGTGGCTCGACATGGCCAGGGACGCGGCAGGCTGGTCGACCTGCGGAACCCAGCGGGTCGTCCCCGGCACCCAGCACTATATTCAGTACATGCGTCCCGATGCCGTGGTGGCCGCGGCGGCCGATGTGGTCGGGGAGGTCCGTCGCGCTGCGGGAGGAAAGGAGCGAACATGTCCGAGGTGAAGGCGTTCGGGGTCCGTCGGCGGCAGTTCCTGGCCGGCGGCCTTGCCGCGGCGGTCGCCCCGGCAGGCGCGGTGGCCCGGACGGCGGGCCATGCATCGGCAATCGATCGCTTCGCCCAGGCCTATGTGGAGACGAAGGGCGCGCCGGGCATGATCCTGGCCCTGGCCGACATCCACGGTGCGTCCGCCACGCGGCATTTCGGTTTTGCCGATGTCGAGGCGCGGCGGCCGATCGGTCCGCGCGACCAGTTTCAGATCGGCTCGATCACCAAATCCTTCGCGGCGTTCATGGTGATGCAGCTGGTGGACGAAGGCCGCATTGCGCTTGACCACGACATCCGAACCTACCTGTCCGACCTGGATTTGCACACGCCGTTCGGCCCCGTGACGATCCATCATCTGCTGTGCCACGCATCGGGACTTCCCGGTTCCGCGCCACCGCCCGGATGGGCCGGAGCCCGCACCGAACAGGCGTTCGCGCCCGGCAGCGCCTTCCACTATTGCAACTACGGCTACACGTTGCTCGGCCAGCTGATCGAGCGTGTCGAGCGCGCTGACTGGGCAGCGGTGCTGCGGCGACGCATCCTTGAGCCGCTGGCCATGACCGACACGTCGCCGACCATCGGCGCGGCGCATCGTCCGTTCGAGGTGCCGAGCTATGTGCCGCTTCAGAATGACCGGCCCTATCCGCCGCGTGGCCGGCTTGTGCGGGCCGGACCGCTGACGTTTGCGTCGGCGGCGGGATGCATCGTTTCGACCGCGACCGACATGAGCCGCTACATCGCCATGATCGCGAGAGGCGGCGTCGGTCCCCAGGGACGACTGGTGTCGGAACGGGCGTTCAAGGCCATGACCTCCCCGCAGATCAAGGCACCCGAGTTGGGGTCCGACTCCCACTACGGCTACGGCGTGGTGATCGAGACCGTCGATGGCCGACCGATCGTCCGGCACACCGGCGGCATGGTATCCTTCATGTCCGCGTTTCATGTCGATGTCGACGCGGGCGTCGGCGCTTTTGCGTCGATCAATGCGCAGCAGGGGTATCGGCCGATCCCGGTCACGCGCTTCGCGCTGAAAGCGATGCGCGCGCATCGTCGCGGCGTCGGCGCCGGGGCGCCGCCGGACATCGAACCGCCGGTGCCGCTGGCGGATTATCCCGGCCGCTATGCGCATCGCGATGGTCGCGTCGCGGTGGTCGAGCGCCGGGGGACCGGCATAGCCCTGAGGCTTGATGGCCGCATAACGCCGCTGGTTCCGCTGGGCGGCGATCTCTTCGCCGCGACCCAGGGCGGCCCGCCGGAGGTGCTCGCCGTCCGCTTTGCGCGCGCGCCGACCGCGATCGGCAGCGCCGCGCCCGGCAAGGTTGTCGCCCTCGAATGGGCGCGTGACGCCTTTGCCCGCATGGGCGCGGCGACGCCGGATGGAAGCGACGGCGAGCGCGATGCCGGCCCCGCTCGCGTCACTCCCGAGGGTCTTGCCAGTCTCGAGGGTCTCTACATCGCCGATAGCCCGTGGTTGCCGGCGGTGCGTGTGGTCGCGCGCTCCGGGCAGCTCTGGCTGGACGGGGTCTTGCCGCTGTCACCGCTCGACGAAAGCCGTTTCAGGCTGGCCGACAAGCCGGACAATCCTGAAACCGTTGCGTTTTCCCGCGATTCGGCGGGCGTTCCGATCATGGCTTTTGACGGCGTCGCCCTCACGCGGGCGGGAGACGTGCTGAGCGCGCTTTAGCCGTCGCCGGTGGCGCGCGATCCCCGCGCCGTGGTCATATCCTGTCCCGCCGACGAGAGGCTGGGCGATGCGCGCGCATGGCGCCCTGGTACGGGCTTGTCATGCCTGACGATGAAAAAAACCGTGGGCATCGCGCGAGGCAACATCCCACGGAGCCGGTTGCAAGGGTGAGGCCGGCACGATCCGCTGGGAATCGCGCCGGCCGCCGCCTTCAGTGTGGTTTCGTGAAGATGTTGGCGCTGGTCAGCGGCGAGGGGAGCGCCCGTATGTTGCTCAGCTCCTGCTTGATCCGGTTGATCTGGGCGGTCTTCTGGTCCTGCGTCATCGCAGGAGCGGATGGCATCGATGTCACGCGCTGCCCCACGAACGGCCGCGCGCGAAGATAGGTTATGTCGCTGCCTGTCGTGCGGAAACCGACCAGCGAATAGCTGGAGCCCAGCAGCGACAGACCGAAGCCGTCCTTCTCGAACGGGACGAGCGTGCGGCCATAGGGAAGGCCAAGGCTGTCGAGCAGCGGGAGCGAGATGCTGAGCTGCCCGCCCGAGAGCGAGATCTGCATTGGCCCGATGAACGGCTCGCTCTGGTTCTCCTTGTAGTAGCCGACATAGTTGCTCAGCACGGTCGCTTCGGGCTGGAGGCTGGGGAAAGAGGATGGCGCCGGGAGCTGATTGCCGACCGTCGCCTTGACGGCGATGGCGCGGCAGGGGAAGAAGTCAACAACGTCGCCGTTCGCGAGCGCCGCCATGGCGAAACCATAGGCCGGCAAAGTATAGATGGACGACGAGTAGCCCTGCACATTGCCTTCATGCTGGCGCGCCAGCACGTTGTCGTAGTAGTTGGTGCCGTCGGTCGTGAACGACTCGATAAAGATGCCATTGGCATATTTCTGGTAGTCGAGCGCTTCCTTCGTGCTCGCCTGCGGCGTGGTCAGTTCGTTGAAGGACGACGTCGAGAGTAAGGCGGTATTGCCGGAGGCAAGGAACTTGGCCTGCTTGAACAGATCGTCGACCGAACCCCAGAACCCTCCGGCCGGTCGCAGCACCGCACTATAGCTGATCGGCGGGACTGGCGTGCCCTGAAAGTTTCCGACCGCAAAGTCGCCGTCCTGAATCACGGCGTTGGCATTGGCGGTGACGCGCGTCATGCCGAGCGGCCCGAAGACCGAGTTCTGCATGTACGTGCTGTAAACTTGGCCCGACTTGTTCTCCACCAGCGCGCCGGCAAGCGAGAAGTTGGAGTTGGAATAGTTGTAGAACGTCCCCGGCGTCACGATCAGCGGGCTCTTGTTCGACGTATCCGGGTCGGTCCAGTAGGCATTCAGTTCGCTGGGCGTTGGATCGTCGTAGATATCGACATTGTCCTGAATGCCGCCCTGATGCGAGATCAGCCGCGCGGGAGTGAGCGCGTTCCGCCACGTAACGGGGCCTTCGATCGCGAAGCCGGGATATTGCGACGACACCGAGCTGGTCGTCGAGATCGCGCCGGAGTCACGCAGTTTCAACACCGCCGTCGCGGTCATCATCTTGTTGGTGGAAGCGAGCGCGAACCGCGTCGTCGGCTGCACGGGCTGCGAACCGCCAATGCTGGTGACGCCATAACCCTTGCGCAGCACGGTGTTGCCGTTGACCGAAATGGCCACCGCCACGCCGCTCACACCACTTGTGGCGGGATTGGCGACCATGTCATTGTAGCAAGCATCCACATCAGCAAGCGTCTGTGCCTGTACGACACCCGGCTGCGCCAGGACCGCAATCATGGAAAAACCCGTGAGCAGATTAATCGTGTTCCTCGCGATCTTCATGATATGACTCCTCTTGGTAAATTCATAGATCTTATCTACTGATAATTTGTACAGTAAATCTAACAGAACATTTCAATTAAGAAGCTCAAAATTTGAAATAACAACAGATAATGCAATTTATTTATTGGTCCTTTATTAGATATTTCACGAGCAAATAAGAACGTGTACTCATCCTGATGAATGACGATGCGGCATTCAACACGTCACTTATCAGGACTCCTGTGCGACCGGGTCGACAAGCCCCTGAGGCCCCGCGCCTGCGGTAACCGCCTTCGCCAGCGCCGACTGCCCCCGGATAGCCCAGCAAAATCCTCAGCCAAAAGGCACAAATCCACCACAACAATCCATATCGGATATATATATCTGATTCAGGATCTAATCAACGCATTTAGGTGCTTCGTGTCGTAAAACCGGATCGGTTGAACCCGGATCCGTGGTGGGTGTCGATCGGCGTCGGCGCGGGGCCTATGGCCTCCATCGACCACGGGAACGGATCGGCCCCATCATCGGCGCGCCTGTCTGCCCCGGGCCGCGACCACCGCGCGGAGAGGGTGCGCTTTTCCGGGTGAAGCGTCATGCGGGCCGCGCCGATCCACCGATACGGCACGTCGGTCCATCACGGGCGCGCGCGCCCTGCGTCGCGACGCCGGAGGCCGGGCGCCAGTGCCCGCAGCGGCCATGGCCAACCGACGCACCGGCGACGCGACGCCCATCGTGAACCAAACCTGCGCTGGCGGCGCGATCGCTCCGACAGCGCCCGACGCTAGAACGCGGCGCTGACGCCGATCTTGAAGCTGCGCCCGATCAGGCCCGGATAATAGACCGAAAAGGCCGGATCGAACGCCGCAGACGACGCGAAGGGCATCCCCCGGTTCGCGACGTTGTTCACGATCAGACGCAGATCGAACCGTTTGTCGATGTTGTAGCGCAACGTCGTGCTCACATAGACGACCGGCGAGATGTGATCGGGATCGCGCACGCCGGCCGCCTCGTCGGGCTGGAATACCGCGTCACCGATATATTGCGCCTGCCACTGCCATGAGAACCCTCCATTCTCGTAGGTGGCATCCACCACCGCACGATGTTCGGCATAGCCCAGCAAACGCTTGAGCGTGATGATGTCGTCAGCGCCCACGCGCGTCGTGGCCTTGTTGATATAGCTGTAGTTCGCGTTCAGCCTGACGGTGCTGTCCACGCCGATGAACGGTGTGGGAATAGTATAGGAGGCCGACGCCACCAGGCCGGAATATTTCAGAGAGGCCGCGTTGACATAGGTTGAGCGGAGGAAATTCACCTGACCGTTGCCATCGCGCGTGAAGTTGTTGCAGATCGGGCTCGGGTAGGCCGAGTTATCGTAGCACGCATTGAGCGTCTGCTGAGCGGACAAGAGCGAAATGGCGTCGGTGAGCGAGATGCTCACCCAGTCCGCGGACACCGTCAGGCGCCGCGACGGACGCAGTTGCACGCCGACCGTCCAGCTGTTCGCCCTCTCGTTCCTGAGATCCTGATTGCCGCCCTGAAGACCCGTGATCGCGACCTGATCGAGGACGGTGTTGAGCGTGGGCGGCAGGCCGGCCTTGGCGCAATTCGCCCCGCGCACCGCAGGATTGGGACCACCGGCGATGAAGCGCGCGTCGCATGGGTCATTGCCGCCGAACTGCGCGGCGCTGACCGGGCTGAACAGCTCGACGATGGACGGCGAGCGGATCGACCGGGTGAAGTTGCCGCGGACCGTCGCGCCCAGCAACGGCTGCCAGGCGCCCCCGGCCTTCCACGTCAGCGCGCCACCGGCGAGCGAGTGCCAAACATAGCGCGCCGCGCCGTTCAGCTCGAACGACCGCACGAACGGGATCGCTTGCTCCGGTCCGATGAGGGGCAGGCGAGCCTCTCCGAACAACTCGTCGGTGTTGAAGCGGCCGCTGACCGGGTCCGAGTTTACGGTGCCGAAATAAGGAATGCGCGGCCCGGTGGGATCGGCCGGATCGACACGGCCAAAGAGATAATCACCCGGATCGTAGCGCGCGCTTTCCTCGCGATGCTCGAACCCCGCCGAGAACGCCACAAGCCCGCCGGGAAGGCGGAACAAGTCCCCGCCGAGCGTTGCCGTCACAACCTTCTGCTCGTTGACATTGGTCGAACGAGCGATCGTGGTGATGTATCGGCGCGCGGCATCGCTCGCCTGTATGCCGAACGGATTGAGCGGGGCGCAGACCGAGCTGAGCGTCGCCAGGGGCGAATTCACCGCGCCCGGCGCACACACGATGTTGCCGTTGGCGTCCGTGGTGGAGTTGAGGGCGTTGAACAGATTCTGTGCCACGATGCTGGGCTGCCTGCTGGTCGTCTTCGAACGTCCATAGACGCCCGAAATCTCCCAGTTGAACGTGCGCTCGCCAACGCTGAAGTCACCCCTCGCGCCGGTCACGAACCTGTAGGTCTCCGTTACGGCCCGCGCACGGCCGGTCGTCCAGTCGGTGCCGACTTTGCCGAGCAGGAATGTACCCTCGGGGGCACCGAAGCCCGGTGCCTGGCTGATCGGATTGTTCGCCAGATTATCGGCGATGATCGCGCGAGCCTGGCTTGAGAGATAGGGATTGTCGAGCGAAATGATGAGGTTGCCGGTGCTCACGCCTGCCGCCCGGCCGATGAGCGCGGTATTGTAGTTGCGCTGCTGGGTCAAGGCTGTGCCCGCCGCATTCGCATACCAGCCCTCGGCGAAGAGCGTGAGATGGTCGCTGACATCGAAATGGGTGAGTACATTGCCGAGATAGCGCTCCACCGGCGCCACGGCGTTGATGACGCTCGAAAGGTTGAAGCCATTGCCGCCGCTGGAAAAGACGAACGATCCGGTTTCTCTGCCGAAATCGATCGGGATGAGATTGCCCTTCGCGTCGAACGCCAACGGGCGGCCATTCGCATCGGCAACACCCGCTTGAAAGCCGAGACCCAGTTGGTCGGCCGGGGACTGCGGCCAAAGGTCGGCCACAAGCGGAATGCCGTTTGCGGACAGGATCGGCGTTCGGGACTGCTGGATCAGGATATTCTGAAACGGCGTCGACGTCGGATCCAGAGGCGGCACGAACCGCGACGGGTTGAGCGTCGCATTCCTGGCTTGCGTCGGCAGTCCGTTCGACTTGTTATACTCGAACGAGGCGACGATATTGCCGCGGCCCCCGGCGAAATTGAGCCCGCCGAGCGCGCGGAGCCGATACTCCCCGGAATCGCCCCGACCGCTGATACCGGCCTGCGCATCGAGCTTGATCCCTTGATAGTCCTTTTTGGTGATGACGTTGATGGTGCCGGAGATCGCATCCGACCCGTAAATCGGCGAGCCGCCGACGGCGATGATTTCCACACGCTCGATCAGCTCGGTGGGAATCGCGTTCAGATCGACCTGGCCACCGCCGCCACCGCCGTCCGTCGCCGCCGACGAGGCGGGCACGAAGCGCCGGCCGTTGACCAGTGTCAGGGTCCGCTGGCTGCCCAGGCCGAACAGATCCGCGAAATTCGCGCCTGGCGAATTCGTCAACCCGAACTTCTCGCCCACGGGGGAGACGGGCACGGCGAAGGTCGGCAGTTCCTGCAACGCCTCGGCCACGTTCGAATAGCCGCGCGCCTCGAACTTCTTCGTGTCGACGGTCAATGCGGGGTCGGTCGCCGCCGGATTTTTCGACGAAATGCGCGTGCCGGTGACGATGATTTCTTCTATCCGCACTTCGGCATCGGCCTGGGTGGCGGCGGGGCGGCTCTGCGTCGCCTGTCCGGCCGGCCCATCGCCGCCTGGCTGGGCCAGTGCCGTACCCGCGAGAAGGGCACTCACGAGGGCCGCCAGCGACGCCGTGCCGCACAATCCGCAAACCGATGAAACAGCCGCCATAGTCATTCCCCTTTCAGTTGCGCTGACGGTACGCGACAGCCGTCAGCGCATTGCCGCTTTCTGGCCTCATCCGTCACCCCACGACATTCGTCCCGCGGCCGGCCCTTGAAATGGGCCGTCACCGTGGCGCGATGTGCACTCCCACCAAGGTTGGTTATAACTCTATCAGGATAATATCAATCCCAATGATGGAGTATTTGCTCGGTCCGGGCTTGTGATCGTCGAGGCGGCATCCCGCGAAACCGGACGCCGCGTTGGGGGCGGTGTCGCTGGCGCATCAGGCCGCCGGTCGCCAGCCGATGCGTCACGGAGGAACAAGGGACGGCGGCCAGGACGACGTGGCGCGGCCACACGGTCCGGGATATTTTTGGTCCCGGCAGGGGGCTTACATGCAACGGCCCGGTCCGAGGTCCGGCGCGGCGGCCCTCAAATGAATGTGGTGATGTCAGGCCGTCAGGCCGTCCGCCGTCCGGGCGGATGGGATCCGGCATCGCCGCCGCTCACCGATCATGTCTTCCTTGGCCGCCCGCGCCGCACGGTCGTCACCGGCGTTTCGGCGGGTTCCGCCTTTTCCATGCCGGACAGCAAGTGGATCAGCGCCGGAGCGAGATCGGACTCGCTGCTCGAGCAGGTCGTCAGAAGCCGACAGACATCGCAATCCTCCGCACGCAGATATGCATGTCCCATGGTGGAGTCGAGATAAGTCCAGTTTCCCGCGTCCAACCTTACAGGCTCATAGAATTCCGTATGTATAATCGCACTACCTTCGATGACGTAGACAAATTCCTCGCCGGCATGACGATAAAGTGGGCCAAATTGATCGAGTGATGTACACAATAACTCGCTCACAATCGGGATCATACGCTTTTGACGGAGTTCATGGGCCAGAAAATGCTGAATGTAGACCTGTGTCGTGATATTGAGACCTTGCCCGATGTGACCCACGCTGCGGCGTGCCATAACTGATGCGGGACTCGTCAAGGCGCCTTGCGCGAACAGTTCGGACAGCGAGATGTTGAGCCTGTGACTGATGAGTTGCAGCTTGTCGTAGCTGAGCGTGAGCCGGTTCTGCTCGATTTTCGCGAGCGTGGAGAACGGAATGCCGATGCGTTCGGCCATCTCCTTGAGCGTCAGGCCTCGCTCGGTGCGGAGCGACTTCATGATTTCGCCCAGTTTGGGTCCATTGCTGCCTGTATCGCGCTTCGATGCCATAATTGATCTGACCAATGCCCGAAAATGTTGACTTGTCGCCATATAGGAGGCCCGACCGGCGTTCCGCAACGAGATTCCCGTTAATCGGTGACGTGAATGCCCCCTCGGCCGGCATATTATCATAGCGGGGCCTGTCGGTCCGTTGTGAGGCAACGGAGACAGGTCATTGAGCCGGCAGACCTATGTCATGCCGGGACATCTTTTGCATTCTGTCCGGTCGTGACGCAAAGCTACGCCCAGGATTTGTCGATTGAGCCGGAAGCGGAACCAATCGGCATCGTATCCGCGATCGCCGCGCATGGCCCTGGCGCGTGGCAGGGCGTCGATCATCAGTGCCGCACCCTTGTAGTCGCTCATCTGACCGTTGCAGCGAGCGCCGCAACGATCCTGTTGAACACGCCCATGCGGCTCCAGCGGATGAACCGATTGGAGATCGTCGTGGCCGGGTCATACTCGGCAGGGGCATCGCGCCAGCGCAGACCATTACGGATCACGAAGATGATACCGTTGATGATCCGCCGATCGTCAACCCGCGTCACCCCATGTGACAACAGAAAATACGTCTCAATCCGGCGCATCTGCGCTTCCGGCAATCAGATCGGATCGCTCATGGCAGGGCTTCCCCAACACCGTCATCGAATCAACTGATCGCTCTCTCCGCAAGCGATTTAATAGATCCTGAGCCTGGTCCAAAGAGTCCTCCGACCGATAATCTACGAAATGGAAGTTTTTCTTTCATTGTCAAAACTTCCAAATTTCCCCTGGCGCTCCTTCTGTTCACGTCGACATGCCAGGATTGGTGGTTTCAATTGGGCCGGTCAGGCTAGGCAGTTCATCCGGCCATGGCCGCCGAGCGCGCCGACATTGTCATTCCCGACTACGCCGCGACGCTTGACAGCATTGGCCCGCGGATCGCCGCAGCAGCCGAATCAGCGCGGCGCAGCGATCAGGACAGGATCAGTCAGGCCCGGAGTGACTTGCACAACGCTACGCAGGAAGTGCGAAGCATCGCGGCCCATGCCCGATAGCTGGCATTGGCCCGAACGTATGGCGGCTCGGATAATTGGTGCGCCCTCACGCTGGGATGCTGGCGCGCGGCTGATGCGGAGTGACAGCGCCGAGGCATGGAGCGCACTGGCACAGGCCGCCGACATCCAGCGCGATAACCGCGATGCCATTGACGCTTGCCGGAGGGCTGCCGCAACCTCGCAGCAGCCGGTTCGATGCACCGTCAGGATTCGTGCGGCGCAACAGCCGAAGGGCAGATAATGGGATCAGCCAAGTTGAGTTGGCGTCCCAGCAAGGGCCGACGAGGATCACCACGACCCACGCAAAATGTGGGAATCAATGTGGGATCACATTTTCATGAACTCCACTTTATCGTGTAAAAGCAACACGATAAAGTGGTTGACTGGTGCCCAGAAGTTGACTGGTGCCAGAAGAGGGACCGTGACGTGCAGACAAGGCGTTATATCACAATGCTTTGTTGCCCTGATTCGCTGATCCGATACCGTCAAAAATACCGTGTCGCGCTTTGGCTTGGCCCTCGATGAGGACTCAAATAGCTGCCCGCAGTGTTTCGATGCTCAGCGGCCTCCCTTATAGCCGTCGGCCCGTGCCTTGGCCAGAAGGGCTTTGAGCGCATCGACCGTCACCAGTGTGCACCTGCCGATCTTGATCGTTTCCAGGTCGCCCGAGGCGATCAATTCGTAGAGCTTTGACCGGCCTATTCCGGTCATCCGCACGGCATCGGGGATCCGGACGGCGAGCGGCTCCGCGCCGTTGCTCCTGGTTGCCTTGGGGCTACGATCGAACGGGAGCGCGAGCTGTTCGTCGCTGGCAGGCGACTTGGTTTCCCGGCGCTTCATTCTCCCTGCTCCTGTGCAAGCTTGTCGAGCTGCCGTTTATGCGCTTCGTGGACTTTCGCCCTGAGCGTAGCATCCGGATGGGCAAGCAGAAGGCCATCCAGAGCGCACATGATGAAGATCAGCCGGCGCTTGACGAACTCGGCGTTCTGCCTCGCCTCTTCGCGCAGCTCTTGCCCCTGGAACAGGTCTGTGACGATGGCCCCGATCCACTGGCTGCGGCTCTGCTTGGCGCGGGTGGCTTCATCCTGAACCCAGGCGGCGACATGCTTGGGCAGGTAGGTCTGTATGGAAACATTGCGTGTCATGCTGGACTCCATGTTGGTGGAGCCTGGAACACACTGCGAAAGGCAAGTCTGTTCTACGTCTGTTCTTTTTCGCAGTCAAGCCCGCTGGAACTGGCGCATTTCCTCGCCTTTCGGCCTGATGTGATTTGCGGGAATGCCGGAGGCTGATGGCAAGTCAGATTTGACGGAGAAGCTGCCAATTTCTCAAGACATGACTAACATATTGATAAATTGACATTGTAATCCCGATTTCACCTGCGATTTGTCGCGTAGGGTGTGCTCTACACTGTGCCCAACTTTTGTGGCTGGCCCCGGATTTGTCCCTCGCACAACGCGCTGCCGCCCTACTATGCCTTACCCGTGGAACGGCATGTGCCAACCTCGCCGAGATCTGAACTTGGCATCGACTCGCCAGGCGGTATGATGCGTGAAAGCAAAAACTGAACATCACCGTGGGTTTAGCCGCGAGTATTGGTTTTGCTTTCCGTTTATGGGGACTGATTTTGACGACGTCGTTTCACACCAATCCTGTTTCGTTGAAAGATCTCGTATGCGAATGCCATGAACGGAATTTGCATCTCCCCAATTTTCAGCGCGGATGGGTTTGGGATTAGGACCAGATTATTGATCTGCTTGCCTCAGTATCTGAGGGTTTCGCCGTCGGTGCCTGATCAATACAAACATTCGAAGGGGCCAATTTCGTGACACGCCCGCTTTTCAACAAATCGCTCGAAGACCTGACCGACATCGTTACCCGAAACTTCGGCAACGCAGCTGAGCTTGACCTCGTTCGTTGCGAACTGATTCATAGGCATAGCGATGGTGCTAGGAAACTGCTGGATGGCGTGGAGCAGCGGATCTCGGCGCTGAAGGATGCCCGGCGAGCACAAGACAAACCCCAGGTGGACCCTACCAAACCTACGGCGCCTCGTCATCCACAGATGCGTCAATGGACCGATGAGGCAGTCGCCAAACTCCGTGCCAAGTTGATCGACCTGTCGCGCAGGTCGCCGCTGATCGCGTTCAAGCACACATCACGTAGTGCCAGTCAGCTTCGGTTCGTCGATGAGAGGCCCGACCTGCTGTTCGAACAGCTCGGTTCTGGGAGCATGGGCTTCGAACCCTTGCCAGGCGAGGAGCAGACCCCCGCCGATGAACGAACGCCCACTTTCGGGATTGCCTACGAACGCGCCCGCCTGACGGATGCGGCGTTCCTTGCTGCAACGGAGAAGCTTGGCGATGCCGAGGGCGACGTGCGGGCCTGGCAGGACGCCGAGCGCGGCCTCCGCACCCGGGTCCGCCAGCAGCTTGGCCTGCCGAAACTGGACTACGGCAAGGGTCTGGACGTAGCCGCGCTCGCGCGCGCGCATGGCTTCGATCCTTCCTACGAACTAAGGATGAGCGATGACGGCGATGTTGCCGCGCATCATGAAGACGACCAGATTCGCGTTCTGCTGACCCGCAAAGAGCTCGACCGTCGTTTGAAGTCGATCGATGACCGCGCCACCAGCCACTTGCGCGAAACCGGTCACCATACGCTCCACCTCGCCTTCGGCTTTGTGCAGTGGTTCGAGGACGACGAGTCCGACATCGCCTCACACGCCCCACTGCTGCTGTTGCCGGTCAAGCTGGCGAAGGACGAGGGCCGGGCGAAGAAGGATTATCGGCTCAGCGTCTGGGAAGGCGGACTCGAGGTCAACGTCGCGCTCATTGAGAAGGCGCGCGAGCATTGGGGGCTTCAGCTTCCCGCTCTGCGCGAAAATGAAACGCCGGAGTCCTATTTCGTCCGAGTGAAGGCGGTGCTCGCGCAGGGGCAGCGGCTAACTCTGCGGACCTACGTCACGCTGTCGGTCCTGCCGCCGATGATTCTGTGGCGCGATCTCGATCCCGAGAAATGGCCAGACGGCGCCTTTGCCGCTCATCGATTGCTGCCTGGGCTAGTCGGAGCGGCAGAGATTGCCGGCGTTGATGGTGATGACACTGTCATCGATATCGACGATCCGGTTTACGAGGCACGCGTTCCCGCGCTTGTCACCGATGCCGATGCGTCGCAGCACAAAGCCATCATGGACATGGCCGCCGGCCGCGACATGGCAATTGAGGGGCCGCCGGGAACGGGCAAGTCACAGACGATCACCAATATGATCGCCACCGCCCTTTCGCAGGGCAAACGCGTGCTGTTCGTTGCCGAAAAGCAGGCGGCGCTGCGCGTCGTTTCCGACCGTCTAAGGGTCGCCGGATTCGGTCCGCTGCTCCTCGAGCTTCATGGCGACAAGGCAAGCCGCGCCGAAGTCTATGCCGGTGTGCGCGAGCGCATCGGCGCCGCGCCAAGGCTCGACGCCCGCGCTCTGGAGGAAAAGCGGAGTGAGCTGCGTCGGCACCGTGATCTGCTCCGGCGCTATCTCTCGCTCGTCCGCACGCCGTTGGGCAAAACCGGAATGACGGCACATGCCTTGGCTTGGCGAGAAATCCGCCTGCGCAAGCTGTTCGACCGTGACCAAGTCAGGGCGCTTGAGTCGCGCTGGCAATCCAAGGGAGTTGCTGAGCTCGATCCTTCCACGCTGCAGGAAAACCGCGAGGTACTGGCGCAGTTCGGTAAGGCTCTTCTCGCCACGCAACCAGGTGAGGGAAGCGCTGCTACTCGATGGACAATGGCTGAAAAGCTCAATCCATTCGACCAGAGTGCAGCGCTTGAGGCGGCGGCCGCCGCCGGGCAGGCTGCTGGTGCAGTTGCGGAAGTCACAGCCCGGCTGGCGGAACTGGGCATCGTTCTGCCAGCGCCTGGCGACGATGAAATCCCCGAGGCTAGCGAACAGCTATCGGCACTCACTGCGTTCACCTGTTCTGACGAAACGATTGTCGGGGCGGCGCTTCATCATCGTTCGGCCTGTCTGGAGCTCCTGTCGGCGCAGGCTGAGTGGCAGAAGCAACGCGATGACATAGCAAATGACGTAGAGCGCCCCGAATCTGTTTCGCTAGCGGTCGCGCAAACTTTGGCGGAAGCCTTGCGCGTCAATCACTGCCCTGAGACACTTGCCGATGCGCGGTACATTCAGGCCCTGCATGAACGGCTCGGCGCATCGCTGGCCGGAGCTGGTCGCGACCTGGAGCGTTTGGGCGGCAAGTTGGCGGACGGAGCGGGTACCTCCACCGGTAAGGCTCAGAAGGTAGCCCTCACCCTGGCTCGGCTCGGGCAAGCCAATCCACCGATCAGCGCTCTCCTGTCAAACAGCCTTGTTGAGACAGCGTCAGACGGCGTGATCGCTGCTGCCTTACGCGAGGTCGCGGCACTGCTGGCGGAGCGCGACACCGTTGTCGCCCTGATCCAGTCTGATGCGCTAAACGCAGACCCGGCAGAATTGGAAGAGCTTGCGGACACAATCGAATCCACGGGGGCGGTAGCGCGGCTCTTCAGCGGCAGGTACAAGGCCGCATGGCGGCGCGCTGGTCGGATCTGCACGGCCTCCTCCGACCGTGTCCAGGCGGCGTCCCACTTGCGCAGAGCGGCCAGCTACATCCGGGCGCGGCGGACGTTCCATGATGAAAGCAAGGCACGGGCGCTGTTCCCGGCGATGCTTTGGGATGGTCACGAAAGCGATTTCACGTCGCTCGCCGCAGCGCGAGCTCTAATTGGTGAGGCAACGGCCCAACTCGCGATGCTAGACGAGGCAGGCACACTGCGTGGCTGGCTAGCCGCCGATGAAACGGAGCGCCGAACGCTCTCCGCCAGTTGCGATCGGCTCGCCGGCTTGCTCGCTGAAATGATTGAAGCAGGTCTGGCGGACGTCGCACTCGGTAATTTGCCGGATAGCTGTTCCGCCAGATCGACTGAGATGCGGAGCATTACCGAAGCCAGCACAGCAATGGGCCTGACGGATGAGGCCCCTTACCGCCGCAAGACGGGCGGGACTATTGCGGAAGCCGTGCTGCAGCTTCATGCGGCGAAAGACGCTTTTGGCTCGCTTCACGAGCAGCCCATGTTCAGCTGGGTGGGAGACGTGACGGAGCCCCTCCACGAACTGCAATCGAGCTTGGCAGAGCTTGAGGCTTTACGCTCGGTTAGCGGCCCAATCAACATACAGGCGCTGATCAGCGGAACCGCTACACCAGTCGCGCTGCTCTCGGCGGTGAAAACTTGCGCAGCGGAGCTGCACCGCGTGGTCGAGAGTTGGGAGGCCGCATCCGATGAACTCTGGGATGAGGCCGAACTCGACACTGCGGACCTGTGTGACGAGCTGAACTGGGAAGAGGCCTCGGCCTTGCTTCGTGAACTCAGTGCGGACCGGCGGGGGATTAGCCTGGCCGCAGACCTTCTAAAATACCGGGCGGCGGTCGCCACACGCGACCTCACGCCGTTTGCAGATGCTGCAACGTCGAAGGAAGTACCCGCCGACCTGATCGACGATCTCTACGAGCTGATTGCACTCTCTGCGCTCTTGCGCTCGTACCTTGGGGGCGGTGGGCAGGAGCTGGGGCGCCTCGGCAGCCTGTCGCTTGATGCCGCGAGGCAGTCGTTCAAGAGGGTCGACAAAGACCTTCACAAGCTTGAGGCCGCAGCGATTGTTGCACGGCGCCTGGCTGACACACCACCAACCGGGGTCGGGTATGGACGGAAGGCCGACTTCACGGAGCTGCGCTTGCTGGAGAACGAGGTGGGGCTCACCCGTCCGAGGACGCCGCTCCGAGATGTTGTGCACCGTGCCGGTCGGGCCTTGCAGGTGTTGAAGCCGGTCTGGATGATGTCGCCGACATCCATCGCCCAATTCATCCGCCCCGGGTCGCTCAACTTCGACCTCCTCATCATCGACGAAGCCTCGCAGATGCGCCCGGAATTCTCGGTGAGCTGCATCATGCGAGCCGACCAGTTCGTGGTCGTGGGTGACGCCAATCAGCTACCGCCGAGCGACCATTTTCAGGTCGCGAGCCTTGATGACGGCGAAGACGATGGCGACGGGGTTGGAGTCAATGAAGGGACCGAATCCATCCTGGACCTCGCAAATCAGAGGTTCAGAACGAAGCCTCGCCTAAAGTGGCACTATCGCTCCCAGCATGAGAGCCTAATCCAGTTTTCAAATCGCGAGTTTTATCATCGCGATCTGGTAGTGTTCCCCAGTCCGATGGCAAACGATGACGCGCTCTTGGGCGTAAAATGCTTCTATGCCCCATCGTTCTACCCCGACACTGCTTATGAGTCTTCGATCAACCAGCGTGAGGCAGAACTGGTTATCGAGCAGGCCTTCGGCCTGATGCAGACCCATCCCGAGCGGTCGATCGGGATCATCGCGATGAACGCCAAGCAGACGGAGCTGCTTCAAAACGAGTTCGACCGGCTGATCGTAGAAGAGGAGCGGGTCCGCAAATATGTCGAGGCCTTTGCCGGGACGATCGATGAGTTCTTCATCAAGAATCTCGAAAACGTTCAGGGCGACGAGCGCGACATTATCCTGATCTCGACCGTCTATGGCCCGGACAAGAATGGCGCTGTGCGGCAGAACTTCGGCCTTATGAACCGCGAGGTGGGCTGGCGACGGCTGAACGTACTTGTGACCCGCGCCAAGATGTCCTGCCGCCTGATTACGTCTCTTCGTCCCGATGACGTGAAGGTGACCGAGAAGTCCTCCAAGGGCGTCATCGCATTCAAAAGCTATTTAACCTATGCCCACGGCGGCGCCCACTACGAGGATGCCTCGGGCGGCGAAACTGATAGCGATTTCGAGATTTTCGTCGCCGATGCGTTGCGCGGAGGTGGCTATGATGTCGTATATCAAGTCGGCGTCGAGAAATTCAGAATCGATTTGGGAGTTCGGCATGCAAGCTGTCCGGTGGGGTTCATCGCTGGCATCGAGTGTGATGGAGCCCCGTACCATTCGGGGTTGAGTGTCCGCGACCGAGACCATATCCGACAGACGATTCTCGAGAACCTTGGTTGGAACATCTATCGGGTGTGGTCGACTGACTGGTTCGCCGATCCCGCACGCGAAACGGCGAAGCTGCTGTCATGGTTGGAACAGGTTCGCGAACGGGTCGCTCGAGAGCTTGGTTCACAGGCGCAGCCTGCCCAGGTGCTTAAGCCAAAGCAGCGGAGCGCAGCTGCGCCGGTCCCGCCGATTGAAAGCCGACCGGCAGTCAACGCGTCAGAGACCGTTGTTGTCCCGGAAGTGCCCGCTGCCGACACCCCGAGCGGTCCGCGTGAACCAAGGGGGCGTGAGCTCCGATCAATCGGAGATTTCGAGACTTATGAAGCGATCAGGGGCAATCTCTACGAGATATGGAGAGGCGAGACATTCCTGGGCGAGGTTGAGGTGGTGCGCCGTGCTACCTCAGCACCGCGGCTTTACGGCGATCGCGCGATGACAGCCCAATCCGAGTATGAGGGGCGTGTCGAAGCAACGGGCGACGCCTTCCGATCCTTCGACTTGTACGCCGCCATGCGCGAGGTGGCATCGCGCGCAAGTCGTGAGCCATAGACAGATTGAAAGTTACTCATCACTCAACGCCACCGATTTTGCCTGCTGTTTCAGTGCTTGAAGCAATGCTCGCGATGCCAGGCCAGGAAAGCCGGATGCGGGCGTTCCAGCCGACGCTGCGGGGGAATGGCAAAGCCCGTTTTGTTGATCAGCGAGCGGATACTGTCGGGATCATTGGCTTGGCGGCTGACGAGAATTTCGAGATCGTCGTTCAATCCGATTAGGCCCCGATCGAACATCCAATGGACGGTTCCCGAAAGGGCGATACCGTTGGTGACGATGTCCGGCCCGCCGCGATCCACGGGGCGGATATGGGCTGCCTCGACCTCGGCGCGGCCGCCGCCGTTGATCAGTTTCAGGCCAGTCACCGCGCAACGGGCATCATAGGCCTCGACCACGCGGCGGCGGAATAGACGGTCACGGACCAGCCGTGAGCCGAGATTGGCCGCGCGGTCCCGCTCGATCTCGAACTGGAACGGAGTGCGCTCCTCGCGCAGCATGTTGTCGGCCGTCTCATCGATCCTCGGCAGGAAGCTGTCATCTTCCGCAAGACCAAGGTCGATGATGCGGTTGAAGTCCTCGATCGACAGGGGCCGGACTGCCGATTGGGCGCGACCCGAAATCTTGCCCTGCTCATTGAGAACGCCGCGCTCGACCAGCCCCAAAGAGCCATTGAACGGGACCGGATTGGGGAAGTCCAGGTAAGTGCCGGGTTCGATCAGCGCGAGATACATGTCCTTGGCGGTTGGGTCCGGCACGACATGAGCTACTTTGGCCACGGCAAAATAGCCGCGCGTGTCGCGGATCTTGCTTGGCTCGTAGTAGATGATCCAATCGCCGATGCAGGCGCTTACACGGCTGAGATACTGCCGAGGGAACTGATACTGCTCCGCCGGGCTGTCGTCGTAGATCGAGTCGGTGCGATGAACGAAGACTCCTTTGGTCATGGCGCTACCGTTCCCCCGTCAGCAGAATAGGCGCTCGCGCCGATCATCGGAACCTCCTCCGTGGGCACTTCGGCCACATCCGGCAGGCCTTCCTGCCCGGCGTGCGCACCGACCTCCGCCGCCCGCTCTTCAATCTCCTTTGCGAAGATGTCGAGCATACTGGAACCTTCTGGCATTGCTGCCACCTCCTCGACCGCTGCGGGCAGTTCGCGCAGCAACCGTGCCGTCACCTGTTCCACCCGCTGCACCGTTCCTCGAGCTGCCAGTCCAGCTGCTTCGGCCAGGCGGCGCCAGTGGCGGCCGTAGATGTGCCGGCCGCGGCGTTGGCCGCCGATGGCCTGGGCGTGGTTCTGGGTGATGTTCGTCCAGGCAAGGCCGGACATCAGGTCGTAGAGCGGGGCAAGCTGCGGGGCACCGGGGCCGAGCAGGATCGAGTAGTTCTTGGCGTGGGAGTCCACGTTGCCGATGGCGATATTGAAGATCGCGGCGTCCAGCAGCCGGGTGATGTCGCGCGCCGTCATATGCTGGCGGACAACCGCGAACATGTCGGCGATCGAGGGGCCGCGCGTACCGGTGCCGTTGAACTCGTATTTGGCTGCAGGCGGACGACCGAGGGCCTGGCAAAAGTCCTCCTGATGCAGGCGGCGGACATTGGTGCCGGTGCCTGTCCGGTCATAACGCTCGACAAGCAGATAGCTGCGCTTCCCCGCAACGCCGGTCGTAACCGGCGCGACATTGAGGCCGATGCGGCGGGCGAGAACCATGCACAGCGCCTCATTCTGGACGCTGCCGGGCAGGCGCGGATTGTCGGGCTTCAGGATATGGGTGGATGGCGCGCCGTTGATCGGCACCGCAATCTGGCCGTCGATGACAGCCACCGGCAGCTTTTCCTGCGCGCCGGCGAGGCTCATCGAGACGCCGTCCTCGCCGACCAGGAATGGCCGCGATGGCAATTCCTCGATGATCCGCTCCAGCGCGTCGGCATCCGGGATCGGGCGATAGCCGGGCTTGCCGCGCGGCTGCCGCGGAGCGATGCTGAGCGCGCCTGCCAGATCGTTGCCGGTCTGGGCTATCAGGCCGAGCGCGTCCTCCGGCGCTGCACCGAGCGCGCGCGTCATGGCGCGCAGCGGTTCGCCCTCCGGCAGGAGGTTCATCAGCCAGGGAAGGACCTGTTCCCCGTCATACGGCTCCGGCCGGTTCGGCATGGCCAGCGAGACCGGGAAGCTGTCAGCGGATGAACGCCAGGCATCCGCATAGGCAAGGCGGGTTGCCTGCGCGTCGGCGCTGATCGTGGCGACGAGGCGGTCTTCGTAGTGAACGGGAAGGTCCACGGTCAGGCCTGCGAAATGCCGGTCGCGGTGAGCCGCAAGCCGACTGCCTTGGCGGCGGCGAGTGCCTTGCCGAGTTGGGCGGTGGGCTTTCCTGCTTCCAGATCGACAATGAAGCGTTCGCCGCTGTTGATGGCGAGCGCCAGCTCCCGCTGGGTAAGGCCAAGGGCCTTGCGGGCCGAGGCGACGGCTGCGCCGAATTGTGTTGCGTTGTCGATCATGTCAGTCTTACCGAGCGGGAAGCTCTCATATCTACCGTAGAGATTCAAGAGCATTTCTTCCCGATCGGGAAGGAAGCGCCTTGAGATTCCGGCTTATCTGGAAATTCTTACCGTTCGGTAAGTTTATTGGTGACCTGAGCGGCCCTTCCGTGCTATCGGGAGGGGCGTCGAAGTCAGTGGATCTATCCATGTCAATCGCCAGCGCTCAATACGACGATGACGAACTACTGGCCATGGCGCGGGCAGCCGCTGCATTGGTCGCGCGCTGGGGCGTTCAAGATGAAGCAGCCGAGCGGCTCCTCAACGGCGAAGGGCGGGCCGCAGCGATGCTCGCCATTCATCGCGCATTGCGATGCATGTTCGCTGACAGTGATAGAGCCGCGCGTTGGATTGGTGCACCTAACGAGGCCTTCGATGGGGCCAGCGCGCTTGATCTCATGCTGACAGATGGCCTCGCAGGTATGCGGCGCGTCGAGGCCTACCTGGATGCGGAAATCGCCAGCTGACCAGATTGGTGACAGATCCTGAGCGGTGCGGCAGGATCAACCTGGCAACGCGCTCGCAGTGCCCGATGGCTTGCGGAAGCTGCCTTGCAGCACCTTTGCACCGGACCTTAGCTGGTCGAGATAGTCCGCCCAGCTCTGCATCATCCTGATCCGCTCATCCCAGTGCTCGCCGCGCGCGTAGGCGCGGCGGACGTCATCGGTCTCGGCATGGCCGAGCTGGCGCTCGATCGCGTCGGGGTTCCAATGGCCTTGCTCGTTCAGCAGCGTGCTGGCCATGGCGCGAAAGCCGTGGGCCGTCATCGTGGTGCCATCAAACCCCATCCGCCGCAGCGCGAGGTTGATCGTGTTTTCACACATCGGCCGGTCGCGCTTGCCTTGGGCGGGGAACAGATAGCGGCGGTTGCCGGTGATCTCGCGCAGCTCTTCCAGGATGGCGAGCACTTGTCGGCTGAGCGGCACACGGTGCGCGACGCGCATCTTGGTCTTGTCGGCGGCGATGGTCCAGGTGTTGCGGGTAAAGTCGAACTCGCTCCATTCTGCCTGCCGCAGTTCGCCCGGACGCACGAAAACATAGGGGGCAAGCCTCAGCGCCGCATGGGTAACCGGATAGCCTGAATAGGCATCGATAGCCCGCAGCAGAGCGCCCGTTTCCTTTGGCGTGGTGATGGCGGCGCGGTGCGTCACCTTGGGCACGATCAGCGCGCCGCGCAGGTCTGCCGAAACGTCGCGGTCGGCGCGGCCGGTGGCAATGGCATAGCGGAAGACCTGTCCGCAGGTGCTGCGCAGCCGTCGTGCGGTTTCGTAATGGCCGCGCTTCTCGACCGCACGTAGCACGGCGAGCAGTTCGGGGGCCTTGATCTCACCGATCTTCCGGTCCCCGATGATGGGGTAGGCGAATTCGAGCAGCCATGTCAGCTTGCCCACAGTCACATCGGCACGGCCCTCGCGTCGGGCCTTGTCGAGCCATTCTTCCGCCACGGCCTTGAAGCTGTTCACATTGGCGAGCGGCCCGGTGATCTTGTCGATCTTGCGCTTGGCCGCTGGGTTGATCCCCTCGGCGATCTGCTTCTTGATCTCAAGCCGCTTGGCTCGCGCCTCGGCCAAGGTGATGGTCGGATAAACCCCGAGTGCCGCAGTGGCCCGCTTTTCACCGAAACGATAGTCCATCCGCCAGTATCGTTGACCCGCGGCCGTCACCAGCAGGTACAGCCCGCCCCCATCAGAGAGCTTGTAGGGCTTGTCGCGCGGCGCGGCTTTTCGGACGGCCAGATCGGTCAGCATGGTGCCACCTCTGTCGGTTTTGATACCGTCAGATATACCGTCATGTACCGCCAATTTCAACGAATTCGGCCGGATGCCGATGGACGCCAACCTTGTCGCAAGTGGCTGTTTTCTTGGATTTTTCCGGACACTTGCGGAAGTGTCCGGAAAGAAAAATGGTGCCCAGAAGAGGACTCGAACCTCCACGGCCTTGCGACCGCCAGCACCTGAAGCTGGTGCGTCTACCAATTCCGCCATCTGGGCACGGGGTAGGAGCGGGCGCTTAGCGGCGGGGGGACGGGGTTGTCAATTGCCGAGGGGCCGGCCGCGCGCTAAATTCACCCGTTCCTGCTCGCGCGCGGTTGTCAGCTTCCCCGCTATGGGGCAAGGGGCGGCGCGGGACGGCGCTTGGAAAGGCTTGGAATGGCGGTCGGAATCGAGGACTCGCTGGTGGTGCTGATCGGCGGAGGCGGCTTCATCGGCCGGCAGGCCGCGCAGGCGCTGTTCGCCAAGGGCGCGCGGGTGCGGATCGCGCAGCGCGATCCGGGCCATGCGCTCTCCGTCAAGCCGGCCGCCGGGCTCGGCAAGGTCCAGTTCGTCCGCGCCGACATCGGCGATGCGCGGAGCGTCGCGCGGGCGCTCGCCGGGGCGGACGCGGTCGTCAACCTCGTCGGGTTGCTGGCCGGCGACTTCCGCCGCGCGCATGTCGAGGGCGCCGCCAATGTCGCGCGCGCGGCCGCCGATCAGGGGCTCAAGGCGCTGGTCCAGGTCTCGGCGATCGGCGCCGATCCACGCAGCCCGTCGGCCTATGGCCGCACCAAGGGCGAAGGCGAGGCGGCGGTGCGCGCGGCTTTCCCGCGGGCAACGATCATCCGCCCCTCGATCGTGTTCGGGCCGGAGGACCAGTTCGTCAACCGCTTCGCCGACCTCATCCGTATGGCGCCGGTGGTGCCGGTGATCGGCGGGCGGACGCGCTTCCAGCCGGTCTATGTCGGCGACGTCGCGCGCGCCATCGCCATGGCCGCCACCGATCCGCAACGTTTCGGCGGGACGACATACGAGCTGGGCGGCCCCGACATCATGAGCATGGCCGAAATCAACGCCTATATCGCGCAGGCGACCGGACGCGAGCGGAGCTTCGTGGCGGTGCCCGACAGCGTGGCGCGGCTGCTCGCGAGCGCGACGGGGTGGATGCCCGGCGCCCCCATCACGCTCGACCAGTGGACGATGCTCCAGCGCGACAATGTCGCCGATCCGGCGCTGCCGGGGCTGGCGGCGTTCGGTATCTCGGCGACGCCGCTTGCCGCCGTGGCGCCCGAATGGCTGGTCATGTACCGCAGGCATGGCCGCTTCGCGCGCACGCCGGCCTGAAACGAGCCCCTCCCCCGCCCTGACCCCGCCGGGCGCATCGTCCGGCGGCGCTGCCGATCGGACCCGCCATGGACAGCCACCTGCTCACCGTCATCCTGCTCGGCATCGTCGAGGGACTGACGGAGTTTCTGCCCGTCTCCTCGACCGGGCACCTCATCCTCGCGAGCGAGCTGCTCGGTTATGACGCGGCGCAATGGGCGACGTTCAACGTGGTGATCCAGTTGGGCGCGATCCTGGCGGTGATCGTGCTCTACTGGCGCACCTTCTATGCCGTGATCGAGGGGCTGATCCGGCGCGAGCCGGCAAGCTGGCGCTTCGTGCGCAACCTGCTGCTCGCCTTCCTGCCCTCGGCGGTGATCGGCCTCGCGCTCCACAAACAGATCGAGGCGATGCTGGGCGCGGCAGAACTGGTCGCCTGGGCGCTCATCATCGGCGGCGTGGCGATCCTCGCGATCGAGCGGACGGTGACGCAGGGGCGCGTCGCCGGCATTGCCGACATGCCGCTCAAGACCGCGCTCGGCATCGGCTTCATCCAGTGCCTGTCGATGATTCCGGGCGTCAGCCGGTCGGGCGCGACGATCATGGGCGCGCTGGCGCTCGGGGTCGAGCGGCGGACGGCGGCGGAGTTCAGCTTCTTCCTCGCCATCCCGACGATGATGGGCGCGACGACGCTGGAGCTGGCCAAGGGCGCGCACGATATCGGCAGCGGCGGCGTGGGCTGGGGCGACATCGCGATCGGGTTCGGGGTGTCCTTTGTCGTGGCGCTGCTGGTGATCCGCTGGTTCGTGGGGATCGTGTCGCGCCACGGCTTCGCGCCGTTCGCCTGGTACCGCATCGTCGCGGGCGCCGCCGCGCTGCTCTGGCTCACGCTGCGCTAGATCCGATACGGACCTATGTGAAGGGCGTTGATCGTCCCGCGATCGCCGGACCGCCGATCCAGCGACCATATAGGACAGTTTATATGTCCTATATGGTCGAATTCGCGTGACAGGCGGGCAAACCGCCGCTAAGTGGGCGATCCCAAGAGGTGAGGATCGCCATGGCCGACAATCCGATGCTGAAGTTCGTCGAGCGCGGACAAGCCTATCCGCCCAAGCGGGGCGCCGACGCGCGCGCGCATGATTTCGACGAGATCAGCCATGGCTTCGACCTGCCGGAGGCGGAGGCGCAGTCGGCGCGCTGCTCGCAATGCGGCGTTCCCTATTGCGCGACGCACTGCCCGCTCCACAACCACATCCCCGACTGGCTGCGCCTCACCGCCGAGGGGCGGCTGCGCGAAGCCTATGAGCTGAGCAACGCCACCTCGACCATGCCGGAAATCTGCGGCCGCATCTGCCCGCAGGACCGCCTGTGCGAAGGCAATTGCGTGATCGAGTTTTCGGGCCATGGCGCGGTCACCATCGGATCGGTCGAGAAGTTCATCACCGACACCGCCTGGGAACAGGGCTGGGTCGAGCCGCTGCGCCCCGGCAGGCCCACCGGCCAGTCGGTCGGCGTCATCGGCGCGGGGCCGGCCGGGCTCAGCGCGGCGGAATATCTGCGGGCGGCGGGGCATGAGGTGCATGTGTACGACCGGCACGATCGCGCGGGCGGGCTCCTCACTTACGGCATTCCCGGCTTCAAGCTCGAAAAGGACGTGGTGATGCGCCGCATCGAGCGGCTGAAGCAGGGCGGCATCGTCTTCCATTGCGATGCGGACATCGGCGGCGGCATGCCCTTCGCGGCGCTGCGCGACCGCCATGACGCGCTGCTCGTCGCCACCGGCGTCTACAAGCCGCGCGCGATCAAGGCGCCGGGCGTCGGCACCGGCGGCGTCGTCAAGGCGCTCGATTTCCTCACCGCGTCCAACCGCGCCGGCTTCGGCGACCTTGTGCCGGGACATGAGGACGGGTCGCTGCTCGCGACGGGCAAGCATGTCGTGGTGATCGGCGGCGGCGACACCGCGATGGACTGCGTGCGCACCGCGATCCGCCAGGGTGCCGCCTCGGTCCGCTGCCTCTATCGCCGCGACCGGGAGAACATGCCCGGCAGCCAGCGCGAGGTCGCCAATGCCGAGGAGGAAGGCGTCGAGTTCGTGTGGCTTTCCGCTCCGCTGGCGTTCGAGGGGACCGATCATGTCACCGCCGTGCGCGCGATGCGGATGCGCCTCGGCCAGCCCGACGCCTCGGGCCGCCGCGCGCCCGAGCCCGATCCCGGCAGCGAGTTCGGCCTCCCCGCCGATCTCGTCATCATGGCCCTGGGCTTCGATCCCGAGGATCTGCCGCGCCTCTTCGGCGTCGACGAGCTGTCGGTGACGCGCTGGGGCACGCTGCGCATCGACCACCGCACGATGATGACCAGCCTCGACGGCGTGTTCGCCGCCGGCGACATCGTGCGCGGCGCGTCGCTGGTCGTCTGGGCGATCCGCGACGGCCGCGACGTCGCCGACCAGATGCACCGCTATCTGCGCGCCAAGGCGAAACAGCCGATCAGGGAAAGGGAGGCGGTATGATGAAGCGGATGGTTTTTGTGGCGCTGGCGATGGCGATGCCGGGAATGGCGGCGGCGCAGGATCAGACGGTGCCGGTCACGTCTCAGGCGCCCGCCCTCGATCCTGTCCTGGTTGCCAAGGCGGCACCTATCGCCGCCGCCCTCCTGCCTGACGGCACGATCGAAAACATGATGGGTCCCATGATGCAGAACATGATGGGAACGATGACCGACAGCATGATGAAAACTCCGGTCCGCGATCTGCTCAAGATAAGCGGCATGGACGCGACAAAGGTCGACAGCCTCGGCGAGGGCACCACGGCCGAAGTAATGCAGATTCTCGATCCGGCCTTTCAGAAGCGCCTGGACGTCATGACGCGGACGATGATTCCGGCGATGGGCAGGTTCATGAGCCGCTTCGAGCCAGACATACGCGCAGGTATGGCCGAAGCCTTTGCACAACGCTACAGCGCCGCCGAACTCGACGAGATCAATCGCTTTCTGGCGACACCGACAGGCGCCAAATTCGGAGCCGGCTTCATGCAGCTCGCTGCCGATCCGCACTATCTGGCGCGGATGCAAACGATGATCCCGCAAATGATGCAGGCACTTCCGAGCATCATGAAAGAGTCCGAGGCCGAACTCGCCAAGCTGCCGAAAGCGCGCACTTACAAGGACCTCAGCCCAAGTGAACGCGCGCGTCTCGCCGAACTGCTGGGCGACGATCCCAAGAAGATGAAGCCATGACTCACGACCTCGAACGCCTCCGCCTCGCGCACGAGGGCATGTACCGTCCCGAGTTCGAATCCGATGCCTGTGGCGTCGGGCTCGTTGCGGCAACCGATGGGAAGCCGAGCCGGCGCGTGGTGGCGCTCGCCATCGATGCGCTGAAGGCGGTGTGGCATCGCGGCGCGGTCGATGCGGATGGCAAGACGGGCGACGGCGCGGGCATCCATGTCGACTTGCCGGTGCGCTTCTTCGATGACGCGATCGCGGACTCGGGGCACAAGCCCCTCCCCAACCGCCTCGCCGTCGGCATGGTGTTCCTGCCCCGCACCGACCTCAGCGCGCAGGAGACCTGCCGCACGCTCGTCGAGGCGGAGATCATCGAGGCGGGTTATACCATCTATGGCTGGCGGCAGGTGCCCGTCGACGTGAGCGTCATCGGCGAGAAGGCGCAGCGCACGCGCCCCGAGATCGAGCAGATCATGATCGCCGGGCCGCTGCCCGAGGACCAGGGGCTCGAGGATTTCGAGCGCGACCTCTACCTCATCCGCCGCCGGATCGAGAAGAAGGTGATCGCGGCGCAGATCAACGATTTCTACATCTGCTCGCTGTCCTGCCGCTCGATCATCTACAAGGGGCTGTTCCTCGCGGAGTCGCTCTCGATCTTCTACCCGGACCTGCGCGACGAACGGTTCGAGAGCCGCGTCGCGATCTTCCACCAGCGTTATTCGACCAATACTTTCCCGCAATGGTGGCTCGCCCAGCCGTTCCGCACCCTGGCCCACAATGGCGAGATCAACACGATCCGCGGCAACAAGAACTGGATGAAGAGCCACGAGATCAAGATGGCGAGCCTCGCCTTCGGCGCGCAGTCGGAGGACATCAAGCCTGTCATCCCCGCCGGCGCGTCGGACACCGCCGCGCTCGACGCGGTGTTCGAGGCGCTGTGCCGTTCGGGCCGCGACGCGCCCACGTCCAAGCTCCAGCTCGTTCCCGAAGCGTGGCAGCAGGAGGACGTGCCGCCCGCGCACCAGGCGATGTACGATTACATGGCCTCGGTCATGGAGCCGTGGGACGGGCCGGCCGCGCTGGCGATGACCGACGGGCGCTGGGCGGTGGCGGGGATGGACCGCAACGCGCTCCGCCCGCTGCGCTACACGCTGACGGCCGACAATCTGCTCGTCGTCGGGTCGGAGACCGGCATGGTCGTCGTCCCGGAAAGCACGGTGCTGCGCAAGGGCCGGCTCGGGCCCGGCCAGATGATCGCCGTCGACCTCGCCGAGGGCGAGCTTTACGACGACCGCGCGATCAAGGACCGGGTCGCGGCCGAAAAGCCCTATGCCGACTATGTGCGCGGCTTCCGCCATGCCGACAGCCTGCCCCCCGCCCCCGCCGGCGCGCGCCCGGCGTGGGACCGCGCCGAGCTCAGCCGGCGCCAGGTCGCCGCCAACCTGACGCTCGAGGACATGGAGCTGATCCTCAGCCCGATGGTCGAGGACGCGAAGGAAGCCGTCGGGTCGATGGGCGACGACACGCCGCTCGCCGTCATCTCGGTGCGGCCGCGCACGATCAGCCATTTCTTCCGCCAGAATTTCAGCCAGGTCACCAATCCGCCGATCGACAGCTTGCGCGAACGGCATGTGATGAGCCTCAAGACCCGCTTCGCCAACCTCGCCAACATCCTCGACGAGGAGTCGCAGAACGATCACGTCCTCGTGCTCGATTCGCCTGTCCTCTCGTGCGACGACTGGGCGCGGCTCAAGGCCTATTTCGGCAAGACCGTGGCGGAGATCGACTGCACCTTCCCCGCCGATGGCGGCCCGGAGCAACTGCGCGCCGCGATCGCCCGCGTGCGCGAGGAGGCCGAGCAGGCGGTGCGCACCGGCCAGACCGAGCTGTTCCTGACCGACGAGGCCATCGGCCCGGATCGCTGCGGCATCGCCATGGTGCTCGCGGCGGCGGCGGTGCACACGCATCTCGTGCGCAAGGGGCTGCGCTCCTACGCGTCGATCAACGTGCGCTCGGCCGAATGCCTCGACACGCATTATTTCGCGGTGCTGATCGGCGTCGGCGCGACGACGGTGAACGCCTATCTCGCCGAGGCCTCGATCGCGGACCGGCAGGCGCGCGGCCTGTTTGGCGATATGAGCCTGTCCGATTGCCTCGCGCGCTATCGCAAGGCGATCGACGACGGGCTGCTCAAGATCATGGCCAAGATGGGGATCGCCGTTATCTCCAGCTATCGCGGCGGCTATAATTTCGAGGCGGTCGGCCTCTCGCGCGCGCTCGTCAACGACCTGTTCCCCGGTATGCCGTCGAAAATCTCGGGCGAGGGCTATGCCTCGCTCCACTACAGCGCGATGGTGCGCCATGACGCGGCGTTCGACCGCGCGGTGGTGACGCTCCCGGTCGGCGGCTTCTACCGCCAGCGCGCGGGGCAGGAGAGCCATGCCTATTCGGCGCAGCTCATGCACCTCCTCCAGACGGCGGTGGGCACCGACAGCTATTCGACCTATCTCCAGTTCTCGCGCGGAGTGCGCGACCTGCCGCCGGTCTATCTGCGCGACCTCCTCGAGTTCAACTACGCCGCGGAAGCGGTGCCGATCGACGAGGTCGAGGCGATCACGGAGATCCGCAAGCGCTTCGTGACGCCCGGCATGTCGCTGGGCGCGCTCTCTCCCGAAGCGCACGAGACGCTCGCCATCGCCATGAACCGCATCGGCGCCAAGGCGGTGTCGGGCGAGGGCGGCGAGGATTCGGCGCGCTACAAGCCCTATGCCAATGGCGACAACGCCAATTCGACGATCAAGCAGATCGCCTCGGGCCGCTTTGGCGTCACCGCCGAATATCTGGGCGCCTGCGAGGAGATCGAGATCAAGGTCGCGCAGGGCGCCAAGCCCGGCGAGGGCGGCCAGCTCCCCGGCTTCAAGGTCACCGACTTCATCGCCCGGCTGCGCCATTCGACGCCCGGCGTGATGCTGATCTCGCCGCCGCCGCACCACGACATCTATTCGATCGAGGATCTGGCGCAG
>JAESFG010000338.1_pt1 | contig 57959 bp, 61 predicted proteins | sample 9269371 | NCBI WGS metagenome assembly JAESFG01 (sample SAMN14506227, study PRJNA617093) | algae metagenome | isolation source: Aetokthonos hydrillicola CCALA 1050 (B3-Florida) and co-occurring... | place: USA: South Carolina | collected 2013-01-01 | reverse complement strand
ATCCGGTCCCCGAAGGGTGGAGGTGTCACCGAGGCGTTTCGCTTCGGTGGCGGGTTCTTACTTCTGCTTTCCCGTGTTGGCAAGCAGGAAAATCGGGCGGGGCGGAGAAAAATTTGCCGCGCCCGATTTCAGACTCAGACCTCGTCCTCGTCGCCGGGCACGCCGATCAGGCCCGACATGTCGTCGTCTTCCTCGTCCTCGTCCTGTTCGAGGAAGGTATCGTCGTCGTCGTCGCCGATATCGACATCGTCGTCACCGAGGTCGGGGAGCTCCTCGCCGCCCGCCGCCTCGTCGTCGGCATCCTCCAGCGAGACGATCTCGACGGTTTCGCTCTCGGTATCGACTTCCGGGACTTCGTCCTCTTCGGCGACCTTCTCGAGCACCGCGGCCGCCGAGGTCTCGGCGAAGAAGGAGAGCGGATAGCTCTTGCCGGTATAGGGGGAGACGACCGGATCCTTGTTCAGGTCGTAGAACTTCTTGCCCGTCTCCGGGTCGATGCGCTTTGTACCGAGTTCTGGCTTAGCCACGTGAAGACCTCATGATCGTCGTGCCGCATTCGGCGGGCCGGACATGCCGGCCGAGGGTGAAAGCCGGCCGAGGTTGAAAAACGAGTGTTGAGCCCATTAGCGATGTTGCGCGCGGCTGTCAAAGCCTAAGCGGTCCAGTGCCTGCGCATTTTGCAACAACCTTGATGACCGGCCGGATGCTTTGTGTTAACGAGCGCCCGGCAGCGCGCGGGGAGGGCAGTTCCCGCCAAATAGATCGAGGAAGCATATCCATGTCGCATGCAGGCACGCCGGCTCCGGCCACCGCCCGGAAATCCGAAAATCTCAAGGGAACGGTGCGCATTCCCGGCGACAAGTCGATCTCCCACCGCTCCTTCATGTTCGGCGGCCTGGCCTCGGGCGAGACCCGCATCACCGGCCTGCTCGAAGGCGAGGACGTGATCAACACCGGCAAGGCGATGCGCGCCATGGGCGCGACGATCGAGAAAGAGGGCGACACCTGGGTGATCCAGGGCACCGGCAACGGCGCGCTGCTCGCCCCGCAAGCGCCGCTCGACTTCGGCAATGCCGGCACCGGCTGCCGCCTCACCATGGGCCTGGTCGGCGTCTACGACTTCGCCTCGACCTTCATCGGCGACGCCTCGCTCTCCTCGCGCCCGATGGGCCGGGTGCTGAACCCGCTGCGTGAAATGGGCGTTCAGGTCGAGGCCGCCGCGGGCGACAGGCTGCCGGCGACGCTGCACGGACCGAAGACCCCGAACCCGATCACCTACCGCGTGCCGATGGCCTCCGCCCAGGTCAAGTCGGCCGTCCTGCTCGCCGGCCTCAACACGCCGGGCATCACCACCGTCGTCGAACCGGTCATGACCCGCGACCACACCGAGAAGATGCTCCAGGGCTTCGGCGCCGCGCTGTCGGTCGAGACCGATGCCGCGGGCGTCCGCACCATCCGCCTCGAAGGCCGGGGCAAGCTCGCCGGCCAGGTGATCGACGTGCCGGGCGATCCGTCCTCCACCGCCTTCCCGCTGGTCGCCGCGCTGCTGGTGCCCGGCTCCGACGTCACGATCCTGAACGTGCTGATGAACCCGACCCGCACCGGGCTGATCCTGACGCTGCAGGAGATGGGGGCCCATATCGAGGTCATGAATGCCCGCAATGCCGGCGGCGAGGATGTCGCCGACCTCCGTGTCCGCCATTCCGACCTCAAGGGCGTGACGGTGCCGGAAGACCGGGCGCCGTCGATGATCGACGAATATCCGGTCCTCTCGGTCGCCGCCGCCTTCGCCGAGGGCACGACGACCATGCAGGGCCTCGACGAGCTCCGCGTCAAGGAGTCCGACCGGCTCGCGGCGGTCGCGCGCGGCCTCGAGCTCAACGGCGTCGACTGCACAGAGGGCGAGACCTCGCTCGTGGTGCGCGGCGTGCCCGGCGGCAAGGGCCTCGGCAATGCGAAGGGCGCCGCCGTCAAGACCCATCTCGACCACCGCATCGCCATGAGCTTCCTGGTCATGGGCCTGGCCTCGGAACATCCGGTCACCGTCGACGACGCCCGCATGATCGCCACCTCCTTCCCGGAATTCATGGACCTGATGACGGGCCTGGGCGCGCGAATCGAGCGGTAGGATCCTGGTGGGCCCGTCCAGACCCGTCGGACGAACCTTTCCGATGGCGCGCATCGCGGGCCATGGCTTCCTTGTTGCCCTTCTGACCCTGCTCACTCAGATCGGCGGGATCGTCTGGCTCCTGTCGACCTGGGCCGCGCGGCGTCGGGCGCTTGGCGGCCGGGCCAGGCTCGCCGTCTTCCTCGGTCTCTACTCGGTTGCCACCCTGGCCGCCAACCTGACGGCGCCGGTCTTCGGACGGGAGCCTTTGCCGTGCTTCTTGGGCGGCAGCGCGAACCTCTCCGTCCGATCCCCGATGTTCTGCGCGCTCAACCGCAACTATGTGACACCGGACCTGAGACGGGCAGCCGAGGCCCTGGCGGACCATATGGCAAAGGCATTTCCGGGCACGAAAACGCTGGCGCTCGATGCGAACTTTCCTTTTCTCGACGGCTTCCCGCTGCTGCCGCACCTCTCGCATCAGGATGGTCGAAAGCTTGATCTGGCTTTCTACTATGACGATGAGGCCGGTGAATTCCGCAACGGGGAGACCCGCTCGCCGGTTGGCTATTTCGCCTTCGAACGCCCGGGGGAAGGTTCGCCGCAGCCCTGTGCGCGCAGTCGGACAGGGTTGTCGTTGCGGTGGGATCTTGCTTGGCTGCAGCCCCTGTTTCCGGATTGGCGGCCGGATGCCCCGCGGATGCGGGAAGCCCTGCGGTGGCTGTCATCGGAAGGACCCTCGAACCGCATCGAGAAGGTCTTCATCGAGCCACATCTCGCCGCCCGCTATGGCGGTGCGGGAGCTCTCGTGCGGTTCCAGGGCTGTCGCGCCGCGCGTCATGACGATCACCTGCACATACAGGTCCGCAAAGGCTGACATCGGCGACGCCCTGCGCTAGAACCGGAGCAAATCCAACCGAGGATCTGCCATGCTCAAGCTGTTCTACGCCCCCGGAACCTGCGCGCTCGCCTCCCGAATCGCGCTTCTCGATGCCGGCGCCGATCATGAGGTGGTCAAGGTCGATCTCGCCCAGGGTGCCCAGCGGGCGCCGGACTATCTGGCGATCAATCCCAAGGGCCGCGTGCCGGCGCTGGTCACCGACAAGGGCGTGCTGACCGAGACGCCCGCCATTCTCGCCTATATCGCCCAGACCTTCCCCGCAGCTGGCCTCGCCCCGCTCGACGATCCCTTCGAATTCGCCCGGCTCCAGGCCTTCAATTCCTATCTCTGCTCCACCGTGCATGTGAACCACGCCCATGGCCGCCGCGGCGCCCGCTGGGCCGACGACCAGTCCTCCTTCGACGACATGAAGCGCAAGGTGCCGGAGACCATGGCGGCGGCCGCCGCGCTGATCGAGCGCGACTATTTCGAAGGCCCCTGGGTGATGGGAGAGGCCTATACGATCGCCGACCCCTATCTCTTCACCATCGAAGGCTGGTTGAAGGGGGACGGCGTCGATATCGCCGACTACCCGGTGCTTGCCGACCATTACCGGCGGATGTCAGAGCGCGACAGCGTGCGCCGCGCGCTTGCGTGATGGAAGCGGAAGCCGAAGCCGCGGCCGCCATCGTCGGCCTCTACGAACGCCATGCCGCGCTCTGGGACGGCACGCGCGGCCGCAGCCTGTTCGAACGTCCCTGGCTCGACCGCTTCCTGGCGCTGGTTCCAGCGGGCGGATCGATCCTCGACATCGGCTGCGGTGCCGGCGAGCCGATCGCTGCCTACCTCGCGGGTCGCGGATATGCCGTCACCGGTATCGACAGTTCCGAGACGCTGATCGGCCTCTGCCGGAGCCGAATGCCGTCCCAGGAGTGGCATGTCGCCGACATGCGCCGGCTGGCCCTCGACCGCCGGTTCTGCGGTATCCTCGCCTGGGACAGTTTCTTCCACCTCGCCATGGATGAACAGCGCGCCATGTTCGCGGTCTTCGCCCGCCATGCGGCGCCCGGCGCCGCGCTCCTCTTCACCAGCGGTCCCGACCGCGGCGTGGCGATCGGCTCCTTCGGCGGCGATCCGCTGCACCATGCGAGCCTCGCGCCGGAGGATTATCGCAGGCTGCTTTCGGAACACGGCTTCGCCGTCATGGATTTCCGCCCCGACGATCCCACATGCGGCGGCCACAGCGTCTGGTTGGCGCGCAAGACCGGAGACTGAGATGAGCAAAGTCCCCCTTCCCATCGACGGCAGCTGCCGCTGCGGCTGCGTCCGGCTGCGCATATCCAAGGCGCCGCTGCTCACCATGGCCTGCCATTGCACAGGCTGCCAGAAGATGTCGTCGAGCGCCTATTCGCTCTCTGCCGCCATCCCCGCCGATGGCTTCGAGGTCACGGCGGGCGATCCGGTTATCGGCGGACTGCATGGTGCCGCCAGGCACTATTTCTGCGGCCACTGCATGAGCTGGCTGTTCACGCGCCCCGACGGAATCGACTTCTTCGTCAATGTCCGCCCGACCATGCTCGACGATGCCGGCTGGTTCGAGCCCTTCATCGAGACATGGACACGCGAGGCCTTGCCCTGGGCCACAACGCCGGCGCCGCACCGCTTTCCCGCCCTGCCGGCCATGGATGCGTTCGAGGGTCTGATTGCCGGCTATCAGGCGACGATCGCCGGCTGACAGGGCGCCGGTCGCCTCATGCAAGGTGTGCACCTCATCAGGTACCCTCATGTTTCGCAATCCGTCGTTCGCGAACAATTTGAATGACCCGCTTTCGGAATGTTTAAGCGGCAGCGCATATGGTGCAGCAGGTGACAGCGGCGCGAGCCGTGCCCCGTATCGGTCCAGTGCCGCCGCGGGAGAGAGGCACATGACGGAGGCGGAATGCAGAATATCCCGGATGCAGGCTTCCACTGGCGAGCGGAAGCGGACGGCACGATTCTCTATCGCGTGAACGAACACCGGCCCACCTACCGGATCACCCGGCAGGAGCTCGGCCGGATCACGGCGGCGGCCGAACTCGTCGCCGCCTCGCTCTTCGGCAGCGTGGTCTTCACCTTCGCCTTCAACGGCCATTGGTGGCTCTCCGGCTTCCGCACGCCGGAATTCGCCTTGCTGATCCTGATGATCACGCTGATCCCGGCAGCCCTGATCGCAAACTTCGCGCGCGTGCGCCACCAGGTCCTGTCGCGGGCTCCCCGCGCGGCACGCGATATCCAGATCACCGCGCTGTCAGAAACGGTCGGACTCGCCGTGCGCTACCTGACGCGCCACGTCGCCTCCTTCTGGCTCTGGTTTGCCAATGCCGTCCTGCTGTTCCTCGCCTGCGAGATAGCCATCGCCTCGGTGCGGTTCCTGCGTACGCCGCCGGTCGAATATCTCGGCAGCCACCGCCCTGGCCCGCTCGACGGCGTCTTCTATCTCGGCTTCGTGCTCGTCATCGTCTATCTCCTGACCGACGAACTGCTGCGCCGGCGGCGGAGCGTCCGCCGCCGCGGCGCGAGCGCTGCCGCGGTCTGACCGGGCTAGATCACCGCCGCGTAGCCGCGATCCCGAACAGCATTGCGAAGATGAGGACCACGAGGCCGATCGTGATCGGCCCTGCCGCGGCCGAGACCGCCTGCATTGCGGTGCCGAAAACCACGGTACCGCCCGCGCTCCCCACCGAATAGGCGAGGGCGAAGGCCGCGCTGCCGGCGACCAGCATGCCGCCGGTATGCCGGTCCCCCAGGATCGTCAGCGCGGCGGTATAGAGCCCGAAGCTCGCCGTGCCGATCACCGCGAGATCGAGGAAGATCGCCGTCTCCGCCATCAGGAACGGCAGCCCGAGGAAGCCGCCCGCCGTAAGCACGGCCGCGCCGAGCGCCACCACCGAGCGGTCGAAACGGTCGAGGAGATAGCCGAACAGCGGCTGGGCGAGCGCGGTCGGCAGCGCCAGCATCGTGACGGCATAGGCCGCGAAGTCGGCCGAATAGCCCCGTTCGGTGAAATAGAGCGGCAGGCCCGAGATCGCGGCGATGTCGGCGAAGCCGAAGACCAGCACCATGCCCACCAAGAGCGGCGCGGTCGCCACGAAGCGCAGGAACATGCCCGCCTGCGCGGCGGCCGGTGCGGTATGGGTCCGTCGGCTCAGGATCACGGTGACGAAGGCAATGAAGGCGATATAGACCGCAAGCAGCGCGAAGGCGAAGCCGTCCTCGATGCCGAAAAGCGGGATGGCGAGCGGGCCGGCCGCGAAACCGGCGCAGATGCCGGCACCATAGAGGCCGGAGACGCGGCCGCGGATGCGGTCGGGGCAGGCCGTGTTGAGCCAGGCCTCGCTCGTCGTGAAGATGATGCTGGCCGAAAAACCGAGGCTGAAGCGGGCGACGAACCAGACCGAAAGCTGTTCGAAGCTCGCGAGCAGCGCGAGGCTGGCCGCCACCCCGCAGAGTGCGGCGACGATCAGCCGGTGGCCGTTGAGGACGGCGGTGATCGGCCCGATCAGCAGCGTCGACATGCCGATGCCGATGGCGAAGACCGCGCCGTTCAGCCCGATTACGCCCGGTGCCACGCCGCGCTCCGCCAGCATCAGCGAGATCAGCGGATAGGTGAGCCCCTGCGACACGCTGAAGGCGGTGGCGCCGAACACCACGACGGCGATCGCCGCCCAGTCGGCATCGACGATCCGCTCGCCCGTCATGTTCATGCGATGTCCCTCCGATCCCGGCGGTTGGCACCGGCCCAACCCCGCTACCAGCTTTTGCTGTCGGTGGATAGGCGGCGACCGCAACGCGCCGTGCCACCGATTCCGTCGCGAAAAGACACAAAGGGGCTTGGAGCAAGGCGGTACCACAACCCCTTCTCCCCGTCAGAACGGGGAGAGGTCCAGGCAGCGGCTTGAGGGGCAGCTGTGCGCGATGAGGGGCGGCCGGAAGGGATGAATCGTAGCGAGGGAAGGGCGGCGACGGACGCAAGCGCCGCAGCTTCCCGACGCCGCTCGCCGGCTAAGCTCATCCCCCCAGAACCTCAGTGATCTCCTCACCCCCGATGGGCGGCCTCGATCGCGGCGATATCGATCTTGTGCATGGTCATCATCGCCTCCATCGCGCGCTTGGCCGCGGCGCGGTCGGGGTCGGCGATCGCTTTCATCAGCAGTCGCGGCGTGATCTGCCAGGAGACGCCCCAGCGGTCCTTCAGCCAGCCGCAGGCGCTTTCGCGGCCGCCATCGGCGATCAGCGCGGTCCACAGACGGTCGGTCTCGGCCTGGTCCTCGGTGCGCACCATGATCGATACCGCCTCGGTCTGCGGGAACACCGAGCCCGCATTGAGGATCTGGTAGGGCACGCCGTCGAGCTCGAAATCGATGACCAGCGCCTGGCCTTCCGGCTGCGGCCCCTCGCCCATCGGCGAGAAGATCCGGCTGGTGATCTTCGAATTGGGGATCAGGGACACATAGAATTCCGCCGCCGCCTCGCCATCCTTGTCGAACCAGAGAACCGTGGAAACCTTGTTGGACATCTCTTCCTCCTCCTGAACGAGACCGAACCATACCGACTGGTCGGTATGATGTCAACCATAGAGACAGGTTGTTTGGCATCCGGCACGCGCTTGGCCGGCAGAGCCCCTTGCCGTCCGCCATCAGGTTGTGTTTAAACCGATCTAAATCCGCCGGGGAACGGCGGCATTATCCGGGGGGATCAATGAGAGAAAGTCTGAAACGCGCTGTCGCTGCGGTCTTGCTGCTGGCCGCCGCGCTACTGTCTGCCACGCCGACGCAGGCGAAGGAACAGCCCGAGGCGGTTCTGCGCAACTGGTACCGGCTGGTGCTCGAACTCGTGCGCCACACCCCGACCTTCTCGCCGCCGGTGGCGAGCCGTGCCTTCGCCTATTTCGGCGTCACCGGTTACGAGATCGTCGCTTCCGAGCCCAAGAGCCCGCTCGTCTCGCTTGCCGGCCAGCTGAACGGCCTTTCGGCGACGCCGGCCCGCGAGCCGGGCGCGGTCTATGACGAAGCCGTCATCCTCGATACCGCCATGGCGCTGCAGGCGAAGAACTTCTTCTCCCATACCGGACCGACCGGCCAGCGTGCGCTTGCCGCGATGACCAAGAAGATGGCGGCGAAGGTCGCCGACGACCTGCCCGCCGACGTCGTCGCGCGCTCCGAGGCCTATGGCCGCAAGGTCGCCGAGCACATCCTCGCCTGGTCCGAGGGCGATGGCGGCGCCGAGATCAGGAACATGGGCTTCCCGCTCGATTATGCCGTCAGCAAGGAGCCGGGCCACTGGGTCCCGACCTCGGCGATCGCCCAGCAACAGGTGCCGCTCCTGCCGCAATGGGGCAAGGTCCGCACCTTCGCCATGCCCGATGGTGCCACCTGCAGCCTGCCCCCGCCGCCCGCCTATAGCGAGGACAAGACCTCCGAATTCTACAAGCAGGCGAAGGAGGTCTACGATACCGTCAACGGCCTGACTTCTGAGCAGCGCGCCATCGCCCGCTTCTGGTCCGACGACCCGATGCTGTCGCCGACCCCGCCCGGCCACTGGATCTCGATCGTCTGGCAGATCGCCGACCGCGAGAAGATCCCGCTCGACAAGACGGTCGAAGGACTGGCGCTGCTCGGCGTCGCCGTCGCCGACGGTTTCATCGGCTGCTGGGACGCCAAGTTCAAGTTCGACCTGATCCGCCCGCTCTCCTACATCAACAAGCATATCGATCCGAAATGGCAGGCGCTCCTGATCACGCCGCCCTTCCCGGAATATCCGTCCGGCCATTCCACCCAGTCGGGCGCCGCCGCCGTCGTGCTCACCCATGTCTTCGGCGAGAACCACGCCTTCACCGATGCCACCCACGAGGCCGACGGCCTGATCCCGCGCAAGTTCGGCAGCTTCTGGCAGGCGGCCGAGGAAGCCGGCATTTCCCGCCTCTACGGCGGCATCCATTTCCGCGCGGCGATCGAACGCGGCCTCGACCAGGGCCGCTGCATCGGCGCCTATGCCGCCAAGCTCAAGACGAGGAGCTGATCATGCGCCGTACCCTTCTGAGCCTTGTGCTCGCCGCCGCCTCCGCCCCGGCTGTTGCCACACTGGCCCCCGCCGCCGATCCCGCAGTGCCCGTGCCGAAATTCGTCGACGAAACGGCGTCGTCGGGCGTCAGGTCCGTCTATGCCGGCGACTGGCAATATATGGTCGGCGGCGGCGCGGCGGCTTTCGACTGCAATACGGACGGCAAGGCCGACCTCTTCCTCGCCGGCGGCGAGAAGCCGGCGAAGTTCTTCGTCAACACCTCGGCCACGGGCGGATCGATCACCTTCCGCGAGGAGAAGGCCGGGGTCGAACTCGACGCCGTCACCGGCGCCTATCCGCTCGACGTGGATTCCGACGGCATCACCGATCTCGTGATCCTGCGCGTCGGCGAGAATGTCGTCATGCGTGGCAAGGGCGCCTGCCGCTTCGAACGCGCCAACGAGGCCTGGCATTTCACCGGCGGCGACTTCTGGAACACCGCCTTTGCCGCGACCTGGGAGAAAGGCAACCGCTGGCCGACGCTGGCGGTCGGCACCTATGTCGACCGCCACGAGGAGATGTTCCCCTGGGGCTCCTGCACCGACAACTGGCTGATCCGCCCGGAAGGCCCCGATGCCGCGGGCTTTGCCGCGCCCCTGCCGCTCAAGCCGAGCTTCTGCCCGCTCTCGATGATGTTCACCGACTGGAACCGCTCGGGCACGCCCTCGCTCCGCGTCTCCAACGACCGTGAATATTACAAGGGCGGCCAGGAGCAGATGTGGAAGGTCGAGCCGGGCAAGACCCCCGAGCTCTACACCCAGGCCGAAGGCTGGAAATATCTCCGCATCTGGGGCATGGGCATCGCGAGCTACGACCTCAACTTCGACACCTATCCCGACTATTTCCTGACCTCGATGGCCGACAACAAGCTGCAGGTCCTGGCGGAGGTCCCCAAGGACGGCAAGCCCAAGCCCGCCTATGCCGACATCGCCTTCAAGAAGGGCGTGACCGCCCACCGGCCCTATACCGGCGGCGACTGGCATCCCTCGACCGCCTGGAACACCGATTTCCAGGATGTGAACAATGACGGCCTCGTCGATCTCTTCATCGCCAAGGGCAATGTCGCCAAGATGGAGGACTTCGCCGCCAAGGACCCCAACAACCTCCTCGTCCAGCAGCCCGACGGCAAGTTCGTCGAGATGGGCGACAAGGCCGGCGTCGCCTCGATGAACGTCGCCCGCGGCGCGGCCCTCGCCGACTTCAATCTCGACGGCCTCATCGACCTCGTCGTCGTCAACCGCTGGGTCGATGCCGAAGTCTATCGCAACGTCACACCAGGCGCCGGCGCCTTCGTCGCCTTCCGCACCGTCCAGGACGGCGCCAACCGCGATGCGGTCGGCGGCTGGATCGAGGTCAAGTGCGGCGCCGACGTCATGCGCCGCGAGATCACGGTCGGCGGCGGCCATGTCTCCGGCACGCTCTCGTGGCATCACTTCGGCATCGGCACGGAGAAGTCGGCGGAAGTCCGCATGATCTGGCCCGACGGCACGGCGGATGCCTGGCAGACGGTTGACGCCGGCAAATTCTACGTGGTCGAAAGGGGCAAGGGCATCAGGGACTGGAAGTGATTCCCGTCCGGCCGCCCGCCAGCCCGTCTCGCGGCCCCTCCGGGCCGCCCCGGCCGGCCGCCGCGCCGCCGCGGCGGACCCGCCGCCGCCCATGAGGATCTCGCCGTGACCCAGTCCCCCCGTTTCGCCACCCGGCTCAATTCCTTCGCCTCGGGCGCCCATCTCGAATGGCCGGGCCTTCAGGGCAAGCCCTCGCTGATGCAGATGGCGACGCGCGCGGCGAAGGTCACGGGGTTGACCGACGTCGACCTCAACTATCCCGACCATGTCGCGGAGGATCCGGCGGCGCTCGCCCGCCGGCTCGGCGATCTCGGCCTCGCCGTCAACGGCCTGGCGATGCGCTACTATACCAATCCGGCCTTCAAGCTCGGCGCCTTCACCCATCCGGACGTGTCCGTCCGCCGCGAGGCGATCGACCTCACCAAGCGCGGCATCGATGCGGCGCGCGCCGCCGGCACCAGTCTCATGACGCTCTGGCTTGGCCAGGATGGCTTCGACTACGCCTTCCAGGCCGATTACGCCAGGATGTGGCAGGACGAGATCGACGGTATCCGCGAGGTCTGCGACCACGATCCGGACTGCCTGATCTCGATCGAATACAAGCCGAACGAGCCGCGCGCCTATAGCCTGATGCCGGATTGCGCCACCACGCTGCTCGCCATCAGCGAGGTCGGGGCGAAGAATCTCGGCGTCACCCTGGATTTCGCCCATGTCCTCTACGCCGACGAGCAGCCGGCCTTTGCCGCGGCGCTGATCGCCCGCCGCAGCCGCCTGCTCGGCGTCCATCTCAACGACGGCTATTCCAAGCGCGACGACGGCCTGATGGTCGGCGCGGTCCACACGCTGCAGACCATCGAGCTCCTCCGCCAGATCCGCCGTGACGGCTATGACGGCGCGATCTATTTCGACACCTTCCCGGATCTGACAGGCCTCGATCCGGTACGCGAATGCGAGGTCAATATCGCCACGGTGCGGCGGATGATGACCGTCGTCGACCGCCTCGAGGCCGACAACCGCCTGTCCGGGGCGGTGTCCCGCCAGGATGCGGTGGCCGCCCAGGCGATCGTCCAGGACCTGATGTTCGGTGCTGGCTGAACGGCGCGCCCGGGAGAGGTGAACATGACCGGACCAGCCCCCTCCGTCGTCGTCTTCGGCAGCCTGCATTACGACATCATGGTCGAGGGCCCCGGCCGCCCGCGCAAGGGCGAGACCGTCACCGGCACCGCCTGGTACCCGAAATGCGGCGGCAAGGGCGGCAACCAGGCCGTTTCCGCCGCCCGCACCGGCATCCGCACCGAAATGATCGGCGCCGTCGCCGACGATACGTTCGGCCATGCGCTCGTCGCCAACCTCGCGGCGCACGGCGTCGGCCACCGCTTCGTCCGCAGGGCGCCGGGCGTCGGCAGCGGCATGAGCGTGGCGATCTTCGATGCCGAGGGTGATTACGGCGCCGTCATCGTCTCCGGCAGCAACCTCAGCCTTGGTGCAGCCGACGTCGCGGCCGCCGCAGCCGAATTTGCCTCGACCGCGGTGCTGGTGCTCCAGAACGAGGTCCCAGAAGCCGCCAACATCGCTGCCGCGCAGGCGATGAAGGCGGCGGGCGGCCGGGTCATCCTCAACGCAGCCCCGGCCCGCGCCCTCTCGGCCGACCTCGCCACCCATGTCGATATCCTCGTCGTCAATGCGATCGAGGCCGAGGAGATCGCCGCCGTTCCCGTCATCGATACGCTCGAGGGCGCCGGCGCCGCCGCCCGCCTGCTCGCCGGCCGCTTCCCCGTCGCCGTCGTCACTGCCGGCGGCGAGGGCGTCGCCTGCGTGACGGCGGAGGGCGCAGAGATCGCGCTGCCCGCGGTGCCCGTCACCGTCGTCAGCACCCATGGCGCCGGCGACGAATTCGTCGGCGTGCTGGCGTCGGGCCTGGCGCAGGGCCACGCGCTCGCCGCCGCCCTCGACGCCGCCAACCGCGCCGCCGCCCGTCTCGTCGGCGGGGGAGGGGACGGCGCGGCCTGATCCCGCCGCCGGGCCGGCCGCGGCACCGACACGACTTTGCCGCGCCGCCTGCGAGCGACGTCGGAGCGGCGGAAAGCCCGTCCGCCGGCCCATCAAGAAAGGGCGCCCGTCTGCCCGAGCCATCAGAGGAGAGTCCATGCTCAAGGGTATCGATCCGGCCATCAATGCCGAACTCATCCACGCGCTGATGCTGATGGGCCATGGCGACGATCTCGTCATCTGCGACATCAACCATCCGGCCCAGACCATCGCCCGTGAAACCACCTACGGTCGGCTGATCGACCTCTCCGGCTGCGGCATCCCGCGCGCCGCCGAGGCAATCCTCACGCTCTTCCCGCTCGACACCTTCGTCGACGCGCCGGTCTGCCGCATGCAGGTGGTGGGCAATCCTTCCGCCGACATGCCGATCTTCGGCGCCATGCAGGCGGTCGTCGATCGCGCCCATGGCAGCCCGGTCCGCATGGCGGCGCTGGAACGCTTCGACTTCTATGCCGCGGCAAAGAAGTCCTTCGCCATCGTCCGCACGTCGGACCCCGGTCCCTATGGCTGCTTCATTTTGAAGAAGGGCGTGGTGTGAGGGGTTGGTTGGGGGTGGTCTTTACCGACTGCGGCCACGGATGCACCCCTCACCAAGCGCGTCCAGACCTCGACTTCGTCGCGTTCGGACTTGCTATCCTCTCCCACAAGGGGAGAGGCTTCGCAGCGACCGACGAAGTCGGGCAAATCAGTGAAACTGATTTGAGCGCAGAAGGCCTGAGCGCGAGCCGCGCGAAGGCTTGGCCGCATGAGCCGAAGGCGAAGGCATGGCCGAAGTTGGTGAGGGGTAAACTGCGCCGGTAAACCAGAAATCCGACATCCACCTTTTCCCCAACGATCCCAATCCCTTACATCAAGATTTCCCCCTCTCTCTCCACCCATGCGATAATCCTCCAGTCCCGCCCTCGGCTACAACGCATGGCGATGCGTCGAGGCGGGACCGGTGCCTGCTATGGGGAGACGACGCAAAGCCCCATGGCGGGCGTCCGCGAGAAGGGCCTACCTCCCGGGACGGCGGCCGAAAGGCCGACATTTTCGCTCGGGACGTGCGTTGTCCCGCACACAAGCCCCGACACCGGAAACGGCGGAGGGGTGCAGAGAGGCGAGTTCGCGGACGTGGATGGACACCGAGCGGGGCACGGAAACGGGCCTTACCGGCTGCCGCGAGGCAGTCATCTAACGTGGCACGGTTCCGTGCCCCGGCCGATCCTTGCTGCGACAGCGGAAAGGATCGGGGACGTGCAGGGTCAAACCACGGGGCCGAACGGCTCGCGTGAACGCGGGAGTGTGTTTGATGAAGTGCTATCGATTTCTCCGGCTTCGGCCATTGACGGCGCGATCACCCCTCACCAAGTGCGCCCAGCTTTCGCCTTCGGCTCAAGCGGGCTTACTATCCTCTCCCACAAGGGGAGAGGTAACAGTGCCCCGCTCGCCGGCCTTGCTTGAGGCGCGGACGGAGCCGCGAGTCTACCTCTCCCCTTGTGGGAGAGGGTGAGGATCGGTCCGCGAAGCGGAGCAATCGATCCGGTGGATCGATTGAAGATCCGAACGCAGGCCAGCTGAACGCAGTGAAGCTTTGGCCGAAGTTGGTGAGGGGTGATTACGCCGACAGATCACAAATTCAAAATCCAAGTTTTCCCAGACAATTCAAACACCTTAAATCCATATTTCCCTCGGTGCCTCCGCTGCGATGACCGCCCGCCCGGCCTCTCCCCCCCACCAGACGGCCGAAAGCCGCCCGCTCACGCCCCCCGGAGATCGAGGTCCGCAAGCACCCGGTCCGCGAGACGCTCCGGCTCGTCCCGCGACGTGTCGAGCACGATCCGCGCGCCGTGCCACGGCTCGTATTCCCGGCGGCGGACTTCGACCGCGTCCCAGGTGATGTCAGCCATGCTCTCGATGCCGCGCCGCCGCCCTTCGATCCGCGCGCGATGGAGCGCGAGATCCGGGCAGACGCATTCGACGAAGACGGCCCGCACCCGATACCGCGCCGCGAGCGCCAGCCAGCCGTCGCGTGCCGCCTCGACCGGGTTCACGGCGTCCACGATGACGGGGACGCCGAGCCGCAGGCAGTCTGCGGCAACCGCCTCCGCGACCCGGTAGGCCGCGATGCCGGTCATCGACGCCGGGATGCCGGATCGCCACATCGCCGCCTCGATCGGGTCGACCGAAAGCACCGGCCGTCCGGTCCGTCGGGCGAGCGCATCGGCGACGCTGCTCTTGCCGGCGCCGGGCAGGCCCGCCATCACGATCAGTGCCGGTTCTTGCATTCGTCTTCTCCGTCGGTGGGGGACCCTACCCGATAGTGCCCGATCGTGTCATGTCCGTGAAAGAGCGGGCCCGCAGCGGACCACGGGGACGACGGGCATCGGCGAGATCCCCAGAATAGACCTCCCTGCCGGCGCGTTCCCGCACTGTCGCGTCCGCTCCGTCCGCCAACCCTCGGGAGACCTCCATGCGCCAGCGAATGTCCTGCCTTCTCGCCCTCGTCGTGCTCGGTCCTGTCGCGGCCCGGGCCCAGACCATCGAGCACTACACCGTCTACTGCGCCGACGACCGCATCGAGATTTCCCAGTTCGACCTCGAGCAGATGCAGGTCAGGCGTGGCTCCGACGTCTGTCAGTTCGCCCGCTACACCAGCCGCTCGAGCGCGATGAGTTTCGCCGAGAAGAACTTCGGCGGCGAGGGCAAGGACTGCAGCTGCTGAGCCGCGCGGCGGCCGCCGGGCGCCCGAAAACTGTCGTCCTGTCGTCACAATCTCTTGTCGTTCACGCAGGCCTTGCCTATGAAACGGGGCGTGAACGGGGCACGGCGATTCCGCCGCTGCCCCGCGCGTCGAACCACGAAAGGCGGCCCGTGCGCGGGACAACGCCGCGAGAGAAGGCCCGGATGACGACGATCGCGATCGATGGACCAGCCGCCGCCGGCAAGGGCACGCTGTCGCGCCGGATCGCCGAAGCCTACGGCTTCCATCACCTCGACACCGGTCTTACCTATCGCGCCGTCGCCAAGGCGCTGATCGACCGCGGCCTGCCGCTCGACGACGAGGCGGTGGCGGCCGGTATGGCCGGCAGCATCGACCTGTCCGGCCTCGACCGGTCGGTGCTCGCGAGCCACGCGATCGGCGAGGCGGCCTCCAAGATCGCCGTCATGCCAAAGGTCCGCCGCGCGCTGGTGGAAGCCCAGCGGGCCTTCGCCCGTCGCGAACCCGGCACCGTGCTCGACGGCCGCGACATCGGCACCGTCGTATGCCCGGATGCCGAGGTCAAGCTCTACGTCACGGCCTCGCCTGAGGTCCGCGCCCGGCGCCGTCATGACGAGATCGCCGCCGGTGGCGGCCATGCCGATTTCGACACCGTGCTCGCCGATATCGAGCGCCGCGATGCCCGCGACATGGGCCGCGCCGACTCCCCGTTGAAGCCGGCGGCCGATGCACACTTGATTGATACGTCGACAATGAGTATAGAGGCCGCGTTCCAGGCCGCCTGCGTCCTCATCGACGCGGCGCTGGAATAGGTTTCGTCCGGTCCCTGCGCCGGCCGGCCTTCCCGCGGGAAGGCGGATCGCGACGAGCCTGTGTTCAACACGAACCCCCCGGCGCCCGCGAGCGGAATGCTCGCATTTTGGAGTTTCAATGTCTGCAGCAAACACCCTGAAGGAGGACTTCGCGTCGCTCCTCGAAGAGTCCTTTTCCAAGAACGATCTCGCTGAAGGTTATGTCACCAAGGGCATCATCACCGCGATCGAAAAGGACATGGCGATCGTCGACGTCGGCCTGAAGGTCGAAGGTCGCATCGCGATGAAGGAATTCGGCGCCCGTGCCAAGGACGGCTCGCTGAAGGTCGGCGACGAGGTCGAGGTCTATGTCGAGCGCATCGAGAACGCGCTGGGCGAAGCCGTCCTCTCGCGCGAAAAGGCCCGCCGCGAAGAGAGCTGGATCAAGCTCGAAGTCAAGTTCAACAACGGCGAGCGTGTTGAAGGCATCATCTTCAACCAGGTCAAGGGCGGCTTCACCGTCGATCTCGACGGCGCCATCGCCTTCCTGCCGCGGTCCCAGGTCGACATTCGTCCGATCCGCGACGTCACCCCGCTCATGCATGTTCCGCAGCCCTTCGAAATCCTCAAGATGGACAAGCGCCGTGGCAACATCGTCGTGTCGCGCCGCACGGTTCTCGAAGAGTCCCGCGCGGAGCAGCGTTCCGAGATCGTCCAGAACCTCGAAGAGGGTCAGGTGGTCGAGGGTGTGGTCAAGAACATCACCGATTACGGTGCGTTCGTCGACCTCGGCGGCATCGACGGCCTGCTCCATGTCACCGACATGGCCTGGCGTCGCGTCAACCATCCGTCGGAAATCCTGTCCATCGGCCAGCAGGTCAAGGTTCAGATCATCCGCATCAACCAGGAAACCCATCGTATCTCGCTCGGCATGAAGCAGCTCGAGTCGGATCCCTGGGGCGACATCGGTGCGAAGTACCCGGTCGGCAAGAAGATCCGCGGCACCGTCACGAACATCACCGACTACGGTGCGTTCGTCGAGCTGGAGCCGGGCATCGAAGGCCTGATCCACATTTCCGAAATGTCCTGGACCAAGAAGAACGTCCATCCCGGCAAGATCCTCTCGACCTCCCAGGAAGTCGACGTGGTCGTGCTCGAAGTGGATCCGTCCAAGCGCCGCATCTCGCTCGGTCTCAAGCAGACCCTCGAGAATCCGTGGCAGGCATTCGCCAACGCCCATCCGGCCGGCTCGGTCGTTGAAGGCGAAGTCAAGAACAAGACCGAATTCGGCCTGTTCATTGGCCTCGATGGCGATGTCGACGGCATGGTCCACCTCTCCGACCTCGACTGGAACCGTCCGGGCGAGCAGGTCATCGAGGAGTTCAACAAGGGTGATGTCGTTCGCGCCCAGGTTCTCGACGTCGACGTCGAGAAGGAGCGCATCTCGCTCGGCATCAAGCAGCTCGGCCGCGACGCGGTCGGCGATGCGGCCGCTTCCGGCGACCTTCGCAAGAATGCGGTCGTCTCCTGCGAAGTGACCGGCATCTCCGACGGCGGCATCGAGGTGAAGCTCGTCAACCACGAAGAGCTCACCTCCTTCATCCGCCGTGCTGACCTGTCGCGTGACCGCGACGAGCAGCGCCCCGAGCGCTTCCAGGTCGGCCAGCTGGTCGACGCCCGCGTCACCAACTTCTCGAAGAAGGACCGCAAGGTTCAGCTCTCGATCAAGGCCCTGGAGATCGCGGAAGAGAAGGAAGCCGTGGCGCAGTTCGGTTCGTCCGACTCGGGCGCGTCGCTCGGCGACATTCTCGGCGCCGCCCTCAAGAACCGCGGCGGCGAATAAGCCTCCCGTCTTGCACAGACAGAAGCCCGCCGGAGCGATCCGGCGGGCTTTTTCATTGCCAGGTAATCGGGTGACCGGCGGTCAGAAGCCGCCCATGCGCTGGTAGAGCGCAAATGCCCGGTCTGCCTCGCTCGAGTCCCGGTTGATCGTGATGGCCGGCTTCTCCTCGGGAACCGGGTCGTGAATCGCGTCATATTCGTCGCGCGGGCGGCGCTTCTCGCCCTTTTCTTCGCTCTCGCCGTCGGCTTCGTCCTCGGCCTCGCGCTGCGGCTCCTCCTCTTCGACCTCGTCCACCACCTCGTCGCGGGCCGGCGGCACCGGTGCATAGCCGAAGGGTATCGCGGTCTGCGCAAGCAGCTCGGGACGCAGCGCCGCGGGGCGGTCCGGCGTCGCGCGGTCCTCCGCAGGCGACGGGGTGCCATGACCGGCAGGTCCGGGCCGCCGCGTCGCGGTATCCGTCTCCTCTGCCTCCTTGTCGTCGAAAGCAGCGGTGCTGCTCGCCGTCGTCTCGCGAGCCGCTGTCGTGGTCTCGTCCGTGGTGTCGGCCGCGGCAGCGGGCAGGTCGATCCCCTCCGGATCGGCGACGGGCAGCGGCCGCAGCTTCGGGTCGGCAGGCTCCGTCGCAGCGGTTCCGACGGGCGGTTCGGCCAGGAGAGGGGTGCCGGCAATGATCTCGATCGCCTTGGCGGGCAGGGCGGTCACCACTTCCATCAGCCCCTTGAGGGTCAGCATGGTCTGCAGCCGCCGGTCGCCCGTGTCCGTCCGTCCTGCATCCTCTCGTGGACCGCCGGCTTCGGTGGTTTCTCCGGCGATCGCCTGCGCCATGGACCGGATCTTCTCCACGGCCTCGGGATCGAGCCGCAGATTGGCGGTGGACAGCATCACCCGGCCGTCGCCCGATCCGGGAAGGGGCTTGAGGTCAGCCGTCTCGGGCACGGGGCGGCGGAGCGGCGTGGGCGGCGTGTCTGCGGGATGGGCGTCCGCAGCCTCGGCAGATGTCTCGGCCGCCGCTTCGGCGGTCGACAGGGCAGCAACCTCCGGCGACGATGCGTCGTCGGCGGAAGCGGCGGCGGTGGCCCGGCCCGGCTCGAACATCGACTTCAACTGGTCCTGCAGCACCTTGGCGTCGGCCGGATGGCTATCCGCCGGCCGGATCCGGTTCTCCGCCGTGAACACGCCCTGGCCGGCCGCGCTGTGCCTGGCAGCCGCGCGCATGGCGAGGGTTTCCTCGGCATGGCCATCCGCCGTGCCTTCCGCGAGATAGGTCGTGGTCGCGGCATTGGCGGCGGCCCGGCCAGGAACGGCGGAGGGGGCCTCGGCGATCGCGATCAGCCGCGCCGCCTCCGGCCCATCCGGCTTGCGTAGGGCCATTGCGAGATCGGACAGCGTGATCTTCTGGCCCTTGAGCCCGGTGCGAACTTCGAACTGCAGCCGCTCGGCCTGGGGCATCGCCTCGATCGCCGCGATGATCCGAAGAAACAGCGCGGTCATCGTCTCTTCCGGCCGCCGGGCGATCTTGAGCAGCACCGCGACGTTGATCGAGAGATCCTGCAGAACGGTGCGGTTGATCGCCGTCGCCGCCACCGCGTTGAGATGGGTAAGCGGCGACGCGGACGGAAGGTCCGGTTCGATCGTGGCGGTCGATGGCGGGACCGGAGGCAGCGGTGCCGGCTCCTTGTGCGGGCCGGGTTCGGCATGCGTCGCCTGCGGCTTGGACGCCATGCCGTTGGATGTGGCTATGGTGACGTTCACCGGCGACGTCAGCATGGTCGATCCTCTGGTCGGAACGGGAGAGGTGCAGGGCAGACACGAAGCCGCTCATGCGACCCTCGGCGGTCCGTCCGCGGTCTTGCGGGAATGGCGCTGGTTTGCATCGCGCACAGGACGGCCTATGTTCGGAACAGGCTAGAAAAGAATGGTTAATGTTAGGCTAACGATCGCGATGTCGCTGCGCCCGCCCTCCCACTACCAGCAGGATGCCTCGGGGAAGTCCGCACTGAACGTCCTCGAATACGAACTGATGGCGGAACGCGCCGACAGTCTCGGCCGGGCCGGCCTGCGCGCCGAGGCGGCGTTGGAGCGCCTGCGCGCGGCGGGTCCGGATGCGCCGGAAGACCTGGTTGACGATGCGGCCGCGGAGGTCTGGGCGCTCTTCATCCAGCGGGAAATGTGCGGCCTGAAGAACGGCCGCGACGTGATCGCGCGCTACGGCATCCCCGGCAAGGTCGTGGCGCGGCTCGGGGTGAGCCGCAGCAGGCAGTCCGGTCAATAGCTGAGTTCGATCCAGGCGATCGCGTCGCCTTCCGGCGCGATGCCTGCGATCCGCTCGTTCTCGAAAGTCGCGACAACGCTGCCGCCCGCCGGAGCCTCGATTCGTGCCTGCCACACATGGGGCACCGGCTCGTCCGGATCGATGCCGGGCAGGGGCTTGCCATTCGCCGTTGCCGCATCGTCGGGACCGAAATAGCCGCGCGGCCGCATCACGCTCACCGCCGTTCCGTCGCCGGCGATCGGCGGGTAGAGCCTGATATTGGCAATGTCGGTCGAGCGCGGGAAGGGCGAGCGGTAGATGTGGTAGATCGGCAGTCCGGGCGCGCTCACCTCGAATTCGTAGGTCTGCCTGGGGCCCGCGGAAAACGGCCCCCAGCGGCCGTCGCTGCCGAGGGTCTGGCGGAAGACCGCCTCGCCCCGGCGCGCTCCCGTGGCCGGATCGGTGGCATAGATCGACAGGCCGGCGCCGGCGATCGGCAGGTTGGTCGGGGCGCCGTTGTCGAAGCCGGAAAGCTTGCCTGAAAGGACCGGTGCGGATTCCGCTGCGATGTCCGTCGTTTCGGGCGCCCGGCCGGTGATTGCCTCGAACATCACCGCGAAGGATTGCGGCGAATAGCCGGTCTCCCGGTGATCCACGCCCTCGAGCACCCGGTTGTCTGCGCCGGGAAGGTCGGGCGAATCGAAGGCAGCGCCCGTCGCCTTGCCGGGATTGCCGATGAACTTGCCGTCCGGCTGGGAATAAAGATCGAAACGGTCCGAGCGGACGATGGTGATCGGGATGCCGTCCGGAAGGATCGGCGGCGCATTGAGAGCGGTGAGAAAGCGGCCTGCACCGTTGTATTCGGATCCCAACGCCTCGTCCTCCGAGACGAAGACGCCATTGTGGACGCAGCCGGTCAGCACCATGCGTGCGACCTTGGCTGCACCGCCGAAGTTCCTGACATAATTGCGGGACGTCTGGCAGCCGCGCGAATTGGCGACCAGCACGACCTTGTCCTCGCCGGTGCTCCTGAGCACGCTGTCCACAAGATCGGAAAGCGCCCGGGCCGCATCGGCAGGCGAAGAGCGATTGACCTCGGGCACGTCCATGTCGGCCCTTGCGCCGGGTTGGGGAATGTCGAGCGCGAAAAGGCGGTCGCGCGGATAGCCATTGGTTTCGAAGCGCCAGATCTGGATCATCCAGAGGCCGGCGGTGTCGCTGTCGCCATGGACGAAAACGATGGGGAGAAAGGGGCCGGCAAAGGCGGCGGACGATGCAAGGAGGGTCATGAACAGGCTAACGAGAACGTTCCGGATAAGCTGCATGACCATCCCCTAATTCGTTCCCGCTGCCGGGACAAGGCCTCCTCAACAACCCGGCCGCGTGTTGCCGGTTCCGCCGGCAAGCTCCAGAAGCGCGAGCATCGTGTTCCAGTTGCGGGCGGTCATCGGCACCTTGAGGATGCGTTCGATGCTGTTGCCGAGCACGGACTTGCCGAAGCCGTCGGGCGTGTGGAGGTAGAGCGTATCGCCGGCAAGCGTCCATGCCTCCCGCCCGGCCTGTTTTTGCTGGAGCGCCTCAAGGCGATCCGGTTCCGGCGTGCCGTCGAGGAGAAAGGTGTGCACGGTCTTCGGATGCGCATTCGCTTCGGGATAGGGATTGGCTGCGACGATCGCGGCCCATCGTTCGGCGCTTCTCACCATCGCAGGGACATCCATGCCGGTATGTTCGCGTATTGCCGTTCCGATCCCGAGTGCCAGCTCCCTCTCGGCGGTCGCCGCGCTTCGGAACACCACATTGCCGCTCTGAAGGTAGGTCTCGACGTCAGCGAAGCCCTGGGCCGAAACCGCCTGCTTCACATCGGCCATCTTCAGCACCTTGCCGCCCACGTTGATCCCGCGCAGCAGCGCGATATAGGTCAGGGTCTTCATTCATCCTCCCGGGAGCCTTCGGGCGCACGACGAGCGTGACCAGCACGAAGCTGACATAGAGAAGCAGATACCATGATCCGAGCTTGCCGAGCGACACGACGTGCCAGACCTTCTGCGACGGATAAATCCACGTGCCGGTGACGGTTCCGATGTTCTCGGCGACCCAGAGAAAAAGCGACGACAGGAAGGCGGCGAGGGTCAGCGGCATCCGGAGCGTCGTCCGGTCGGTGGTGAAATGGATGCTGACCCGCCAGAACACCGCCACCGTCGCGGCAAACAGCAGGTAGCGCATGTCGGGCAGGAAATGGTGGGTGAAGAAATTCGCATAGATGGCGAGGGCGAGCAGTGTGGTGAGCCAGAAGGGCGGATAATGGGTGAAGCGCATGTCGAAAATGCGGACGGTCCGGGCCATGAACGAGCCGACCGAGGCATAGAGGAAGCCCGAGAACAGCGGTACGCCGGCGATGTTGAACAGCGACGGCTCCGGATAGGCCCACGACCCCATCTGGACTTTGAAGATCTCCATGATCGTGCCGGTCACGTGATAGACGAAGATCACTTTCGCCTCGTCCCAGCTTTCCATCCTCAGCCGCAGAAACAGCGCCTGCACCGCGAGCGCTGCAAGGAACAGCGCATCATAGCGATGCACCGGCCAGTCCGGCTGCCAGATGAGCTTCGTCGCGATCATCAGCCCGAGCATGATGGCGGCGAAGAGGCAGGCCCAGGCCTGCTTCAGGCCGAACAGGATGAATTCGGAAAGCCACCAGGGCAGACCCGCCAGCCAGCGGCGCGTCAGCAGGCGCAACGGTTCGAGATAGGGGCCGGTCTCGTGGTCGTGCTTGTGCCTGTCGATCAATGCCTCATCCCCTATTCGGAGGACTGACAAGGGCCCCCCGGCCTCGTTAAGCTGTTGCTAACTGTACGTTTGGCGGGCCGGAAACAATCGGCGCCGGGCGTCGGCTATCGGGTTTGGCGTTGCGGTCCGGCCGGACCGCTAGAGCGGGGTGTTCCATGAGCAAGGTCAAGTATTCCCATTTCCGGCATGACGATCTCGGCAATTCCGCCGCCGATCAGTTCGACTTCGCCCGCAACGGGTCCAACGAGGACGACATCTACGTCGGAGACGCTTTCAACAACAACTACAACGGCCGCGGCGGCAACGACAGCCTGCTGGGCGACTGGGGAAATGACCGCTTGAGCGGTGGCGCAGGCTTCGACTATGTCATGGGCCAGGGCGGCAACGACCGGCTGTTTGGGGGGCCCGGAGACGATACGATGTCTGGGGATGTCGGCAGAGATGTCCTGACGGGGGGGAGTGGACTGGACAATTTCCTCTATACCGCCAACGGCCCCTTCCTGTTCGGGGGGCACGGGATCGACATCATCACCGACTTCGATCCGCGCGGCCGCGACGGCGATCTCATCACGCTGCTGATCAACTACAATTTCGGCGTCAGCAACTTCGCCCAGCTCCGGGCCGGCATGCAGCAGAACAATGGCGACACAATCATGGATTTCGGCAACGGCGACATCCTAGTCCTGCTGGACGTCCGCATCGCCGAGCTCAGCGCCCAGAACTTTTCGATCTTCCAGGGCTGAGCGACCGATCAGCTGTGGGCAAAGATGTCGGTTTCCTCCCAGCCGAGGAGATCAAGCTTGGCGCGTGTCGGCAGGAATTCGAAGCAGGCCGTGGCCATGTCCCAGCGGCCGTCGCGGATCAGGCGATCGGTGAGCTTCTCGCGGAGCGCGTGGAGATACAGCACGTCGGAGGCGGCATATTCCAGCTGCGCCTGGGTAAGCGTTTCCGCCGCCCAGTCCGAGGATTGCTGCACCTTGGAAATGTCGATCTCGAGCAGTTCCTTGAGATTGTCCTTGAGCCCATGCCGGTCTGTATAGGTGCGGCTGAGCCGGGAGGCGATCTTGGTGCAGAAGACCGGCGTCGTGGTCACGCCGAAGGTGTGGAAGAGCACGGCGATGTCGAAGCGGCCGAAATGGAAGATCTTCTGGCGGATCGGGTCGGCGAGCAGGGCGACGAGGTTCGGCGCCTCGGTCTGGCCCTTGCCGATCTGGATCACGTCGGCGGTGCCGTCTCCGGGCGAAAGCTGGACCACGCAGAGCCGGTCGCGCCGCGGGATCAGGCCGAGCGTCTCCGTGTCGATCGCGATCGCGCCAGTGTAGCGCGCGGCGGCCTCCGCCGAAATGTCGCCCCTGTGCAGCCGGATCGAATCGCCCATTGCCCTGTCCCCTTGTGAACTGTGTTGCTGCGCCTATAGCGGAAAATCGAAACCGAACAAAGCGGCTGCGACGGAGCGCCGCTTTACGTGGCCGTTCCCGCATCCTACATCAGGCGAAAGCATGGGGATCGGCATGAAGGCTCTTGCAATCGCGCTGGCACTGGTGGCTGCCCTGCCGTTGTCGGCAGCGGCGGGAGACGACTTTCGCGACCTTCCGGGCGTTCGCGATCCCGCGCGCATGAAGCCTGCGCCCGTCGATACGGTCTGCACGACCCAGCTCGAACGCCAGCACGCCACCCCCTATCGCAACGGCCTCGCCTATCGCACCTATAGCTGCCGCTACGGCGACGTCGCGGTCGGCTCCGACCGTCCGCCCAACCTGATCGAATACCGCCGCTACAAGGAGCGCTACTGATGGCCGGGCGGCAGACGCCCTGTCAGAACGCCTTGAAGGTCATGGTGGTCAGCGAGCGGACGATGCCGTCGATGTCGAGCACCTTGTTGTTGATGAAATGGCCGACATCGGTGCCCTCGGGCATGTAGATCTTCGCCATGAGGTCATATGCGCCGCTCGTCGAATAGAGTTCCGAGCAGATTTCCCGCTGGTAGAGCCGGTCGGCCACGTCATAGGCCGAGCCGGGCCGGCACTGCAGTTGCACGAAAACGCAGATCATCGGTTCATCCTTCCAGAAGTGTGCCGCGCATCGGATGCGCCTTGTAGGTTCCGAGGATTCGCAGCTGCGTCGAGAAGAAGCGCAGTTCCTCCATCGCCTGCTTGACGTTCTCGTCGTCCGGATGGCCCTCGATATCGGCGTAGAACTGCGTCGCCACGAACTTGCCACCGATCTGGTAGCTTTCGAGCTTGGTCATGTTGATGCCGTTGGTGGCGAAGCCGCCCATCGCCTTGTAGAGGGCTGCCGGAATGTTGCGGACGTTGAAGATGAAGGTCGTCACCAGCTTGTCGTCTGAACCGACGCGCTTGACCGGCTTTTCCTCGCGGGCGAGCACCACGAAGCGAGTGACGTTGTTCTCGTCGTCCTCGACATTCTCTTCGATGATCTCCAGCCCGTAGAGATCTGCCGCGAGCCGCGGCGCGAGTGCCGCCATCGTCCGGTTACCGGTCTCGGCGACGAGCTTGGCTGCGCCGGCCGTATCACCGGCGACGATCGGCTTCCAGCCATTGCGGCGCACGATCTTCCGGCACTGGCCGAGCGCATGGATATGGCTGTGCACCGACTCGATATCGGCATGACGGACGCCCGGCAGCACCATCAGCTGGAAGCGGATCGGCATGAAGTATTCGCCCGTTATGTGCAGGCGCGATTCGGGCAGCAGGCGGTGAATGTCGGCGACGCGGCCGGCCAGCGTGTTCTCGATCGGGATCATCGCAAGATCCGCGTCCCCATTCTCGACCGCTGCGAAGGCATCCTCGAAGGTCGCGCAGGGCAGGGGCGACATCGCGGGAAACACGTCGCGCGACGCCATGTCGGAATTGGCGCCGAACTCGCCCTGGAAGGCGATGCGATTGGTCTTGGCGATCATGGAAAAGTCTGCCCTGCTTGTTCTTATCTGTTGCCGAGGATGGCCCTGGCCCGTTCGAGGTCGGCGGGAGTATCGACACCGAGCGGGACCGAGTCAACGATTTCCGCGTCGATGCGCATGCCCGCCTCGATCGCCCGGAGCTGCTCGAGGCTCTCGCGCTTTTCCAGCACCGAGGGCTTGAGAATCACGAAACGTTCGAGCGCGGCCCGGCGATAGGCGTAGAGCCCGATATGGTGATAGAGCGGGCCCGGGCCGTAAGGCGCAGTCGCCCGGGTGAAATAGAGCGCCCGGAGGCGCGAGTCCGAGAGCGGCGAGCCCACGATCTTCACCACGTTCGGATTGGTCTTCTCCTCCTCGTGGGTGATCTCGACCGTCAGGGTGGCGATGTCGGTGGCGGCGTTTTCCAGCGGCCGCAGACTCGCGCGGATCGTCTCCGGCTCTATGGTCGGCAGGTCGCCCTGGACATTGACGACGAATTCGGCGCGGCCGGCCGGGTCGGCGCGGCCCAGCGCCTCGTGGATCCGGTCGGAGCCGGACATGTGGGTGACCATGGTCATCACGGCCTCGAAGCCGGCGTCGCGCACGGCCGTCAGGATGTCCTCGTGGTCGACGGCGACGGTCACCCGTCCGATGCCCGCTTCGTGCGCCCGGCGCGCCACCTGCACGATCATCGGCAAGCCGGCAATATCGGCGAGCGGCTTGCCCGGGAGACGGGTCGACGCCATGCGCGCGGGGATCAGGACGATGGTGTTTTCGAATGTCGCTGATGTCATCGGGGGGCCTTCAAAAACCAATGGAAAAGTGTCAATTAGTCTCACCGGGGGCTATGGTTTGGTGGTTGCACTTTCGGCCCAAAAGACATAGGTTCCGCGCGATTTCAAGATCCGCCGTGCGGGACGGCGGCAAGGGAGCTTTCGACGATGAATGGTTACATGAATATGGCATTGGGCGCGCTGCTCGGGACGGTCTTCGTGCTGTTCTCGGTATCCCTGGCGTCCGAAGGGCTGTATCATTCGGAAAAGCCCGAGAAGCCGGGCTATGCGATCGAAGGCGAGGAAGTGGCGAGCGCCGAGGGCACCAAGGAAGCCGAGGCTCCGGCCGTGCCGATCGCCGACCTGATGGCCAAGGCCGACCCGGCCAAGGGCGAGCAGCTGTTCAAGAAGTGCGCGAGCTGTCACAGCGCCGAAAAGGGCGGCGGCAACAAGGTCGGCCCGAACCTCTACGGCGTCGTCGGCCGTCCGATCGCCCATCTCGGCGATTTCGGCTATTCGGCTGCGATCAAGGAATTCTCCGAAGGCGGCAAGCAGGTCTGGGACTTCGACCATCTCAACCACTTCCTGACCGCGCCGAAGAAGTACATCAAGGGCACCGCGATGGGCTTCGCCGGCGACAAGAAGGACGACGAGCGCGCCAACATCATCGCCTACCTGAACTCCAAGTCGGACGCGCCGCTGCCGCTGCCGACGAAGTAAGGCTTTACGCCTGACAGGTTCCAGGGGCCCGGGTTTCGACTTGGGCCCTTTCTGCTTGTCCTGATGCTGCTAGTCTCGGTATCAAGGATCGGATGGAGGCACCGATGACCGAGATCCGCAGGATCACGACCAATCCCGATATCTGTGGTGGAAGGCCCACTGTGCGGAGCCTGCGCATTCGCGTCACCGATATCCTCGGCCTGCTTGCGGCCGGTGCTTCGCGCCAGGAGATACTGGACGACTATCCGGAACTCGAAGATGGCGACATCACAGCAAGTCTGGAATTCGCGGCGCGCCAGAGCGACCATCCGATCCTTCGCGTCGCCTGATGCGTTTTCTGGTCGACGCGCAGCTGCCGGCCGCGCTCGCCCGCTGGATCCGCATCGGCAATACGCGCACCAAGCCGCTGCCCGAATGGTTCGAGCAAGGCTTTGAAGATCTCTGTTCAGCGCTGGCGCGAGGTGAAGTTCTGGCGGAACTCGTTTAGTCAATACGGCCGCACGTCCCCAGGCTTGTCGTCGCGGATATGGTCGTCGTCGTCATGCGCCTCGGCCCCGAATTTCGGCTCCAGCCGCTCTTCTGTGTCGCGCGCCCCCGGGGGCAGGCTGCGGACATCGGGCTGGACGATGGAATCGTCCGGTTGGTCTGCCCGGGTCTCTCCGTCGTCGTCGGTGGCCCGGGTCGGCACGGCGACGGCGATGTCATCGCCGGTCTGAGGATTTGGATCCGGCGCGGACCGCAACGCCGCGGGGACGGTCTCGGCTGAGATGGGGGTAGCCATGGCATGCCTGTCACCCGCGAGCGGCGACGCGGGCTGGCTGTCGGCAGGAGCGCGCGGGAAGCGCTTGTCCATGAAGCGGTCGACGGCCGCGCCGAGGCGGGTCTTGCGGTTCGGGAAGGGCGCGAGTAGCGCGAAGAGCAGGCCGAGCACGGCGGGCGAGAAGTCGAGCGCCAGCTGCAGCGCGATATAGCCCATCAGGCTTCCGGCATAGGACACCACCGCCCAGAACGGACGGAGCGGCACGAAGACCGGGACATTGCTGCTTTCGCTCGCCGCACTCTGCTGAAGCTCGGCCTTCTCGGCGACGCGGTCGCCATGGAAATAGCGGTCGATGAAGGGGATCGTCTCGATGCGGGTTTCGACCGGAATGCGGAATTCCGGGCTCGACTTGCGCGCGTCGATATCGGTGATCGCGCTGTTTGCGGCCTCCTCGACCGAATCGACCAGCGTGTTGAGCTGGCCGAGGATCACATCCTTCTTGGTGAGCGTGCAGGCCGACCATCCGGCGAAGAAGGCGTCGGAATTGACCGTCGCGCGGGTCTCGTTGACGAAGGTCTTGACGCTCGGCAGTGCCGAGGAATTGTCGGTCTCGACGATCTTCTTGCGGATCCGGTCGGCCTGGGCGGCGAGATCCGGCTGGATGTCCTCGAGCTTGCCTTCCGGCTTGCGGATGCGCGCGCGTAGCGCCTCGATCTCGCTCTTGATGTCCTGGTTGGCGGTCTTGCGGGTGCGGACGACGTCCAGAATGGTCTGCGTGCGGGCTGCGCTGTCGGTGTAGAAGGTATAGAGCGAACCGCGGCCGGCGCCGCAGCCCTGGCCGGTCGTTTCCTCGTTAGCGGCCGCGGCCTTCAGCTGGTTGGACATGTAGGAGAGCGCGCCGTCGAGCCGCGTCGCTTCGATCGCCCGGATGCCGTCGACGCGGCGCTCATAGGCGTCGAGAACGTCGGCATACCAGAGGTTATGGGCCCGCAGGCCCTCGGTGCCGCCGACGCCGATGATGCCGAACACCGTGTGGATCGCGAGCGTCAGCGGCACCAGGACCACCAGGCCGACCACGAAGCCGAAGAGCCGCGAGACGATGTTGCCGGCGAGCCGGATGCGCAGGAAGACGAAGTTCCATCCGGCCCAGATGATCAGCGCGGCGAGCGCCGATAGTCCGATCGGGATGCCATATTGCACGAGCGGCGGGTCGAGCGGATCGACGATCTCGTGATGGAAGCCGATCGCGGTCGTGGCGAAGGAACCGATCATCGCGGCGCCGGTGACGAAGCTCGCGAGCTCGTACCAGCCGTTCGAAGGAAGCGCCTTGAGTTCGGCCTTGCGGCGGGCATCGGCGGCCTTGCCGGCGAGATATTCGAGGCGCTCCTCCTCGGTCATGGCTTCGAGCCGGCGGGATGGCTTGAACCAGGTCTGGAGCCAGCGGTAGACGAGGACGAAGATCGCGGTGAAGATCAGCCAGACCTGCCATTCGGCGATCGGCGCCGTCGGATCGGCGATCGTGTCATAGAGCGCGAGGGCGGCCGCGAAGCCGCCGGCATAGACGGCAAGCGTCGCCACCGCCGCCTGCAGCCGCATCTCGCCGCCACGGACCCAGAGGCCCGCCGCCAGCCCGGCCAGGCAGAGGATGATCAGGCAGATTTCCAGCGTCGACAGCGGGGTCGCGAGCGTCAGCACGTGCCAGGCGACGAGGATGCCGAGGACGAAGGCCGAGACGGCGAAGACCGGCGAATGCCACCGCGCCACGAGCTTTTCCAGTGTTTGGATAGTGCCAGACAACCCCTGATTCATTCCCGTCCCTGCTCCCCTTCGGCCAAAATCGACTTTATTAGGGTGGATCGCCGCCTAGGCAAGGAAAATCGCCCTTTGGCGAATAAGCCTCCTGCCGGCCACGTTCATTTTGTGCCCGTTCGGTGCTAAAAGGCTGGCGCTTCAGGGCAGGACAGAGCAGGGACAGACCAGGGGGATACCGTGACCTATACTGAAACCACCACCACATCGTGGTTCACGCGGCTCAAGAACGGCGTGATCGGAACGCTGATCGGCGTCGTGCTGATCCTCGCGGCGATCTATTTCCTGTTCTGGAACGAGGGCCGGGCGATCCAGACCTATCGTGCTTTGGTCGAGGGCGCGGGTCTCGTCGTCTCGATCGACAGCGCCAAGGTCGATGCGGCCAATGACGGCAAGCTCGTCCACATCACCGGCCCGGTGAAGCCGAACGGCTCGGTCGAGGATCCGCAATTCGGCATCCGCGCCGAGGGCGCCTTGGCGCTCGCCCGCGAGGTCGAGATGTATCAGTGGGTCGAAAAGAGCGAGAGCAAGACCGAGAAGAATGTCGGCGGAAGCGAAGAGACGACGACCACCTATTCCTATTCGAAGGAATGGAATTCCAAGCGGATCGACTCGTCCGATTTCAAGGTCCAGAATGGCCATGAGAATCCGGATTTCGCCGTTCCGTCGGATAAGGTCACGGTCGAGACGGCCAATGTCGGCGCCTTCGTGCTCGAGGGATCCACGGTCGCAGATTTGGGCGACGGCAAGCGCGTGCCGCTGAGCCAGGCCGACGCGGATCGCATCCAAGGCACCATCGCCACCAACCTGCCGGTTCGCCTCAACCAGGGCGATGTCTATGTCGGCAATTCCGCCACCGCGCCACAGGTCGGCGATCTGCGCATCAGCTTCGAGCGGGTCGACCTCGCCGAGGCGAGCTTCGTCGGCAAGCAGCAGGGCGACAGCCTCGTCGGCTACACGTCGAGCAACGGCCGCGAGATCTTCCTCAGCGCCGCCGGCAAGCGCGACGCCGCGGCGATGTTCGAGGATGCGCAGACCGAGAACACGATCATCACCTGGATCATCCGTGTTGCCGGGCTTTTCGGTATCTTCATCGGCTTCCAGTTGTTCTTCGGGCTCTTCGGCATCGTGGGCGACGTGATCCCCTTCATCGGCTCGCTGCTGCGCATGGGCACCTCGCTGATCGCGCTGGTGCTGACGCTGATCATCGGACCGATCACCATCGCCATCGGCTGGATCGCCTATCGCCCGGTCCTTGCGATCTCGATCATTGCGGTCGGCGTCGTCGTGGCGGTCGGTATCGTCTATCTCAAGCGCAAGGGCGCCGCGCCGGCCGCTCCCGCCAATACCGTCGCGCTCGGCCGCGGCGGCTGACGGGCCCGTCAGGATGTTCGTCGCGGGAAAGGTCTTCTGGATCATCGCCCAGCCGCTGACGCTGGCGCTGATCTTCAAGATCCTCGCCGTCCTGGCGCTCGTCCTCGGACGCCGGGTGCTGGCGGGCTTCCTGTCGGTGGTCGCCGGCACCATCCTGTTTGTGACGCTGTTCACTTCGGCCGGCGCATGGGGCCTGCAGGCTCTGGAGGCCCGTTACGCGCGAGCCGAGCTCCAGGCGCCACCCGCCTGCATGATCGTGCTCGGCGGTGCCTTCGACCTCGAGGTGACGGATGGCCGCGGCGGCATGGAGATGAATCAGGCCGCGGATCGCTTCATCGAGGCGGCGCGGCTGGCGCGGCTCTATCCGGAGGCAAAGATCGTGGTGTCGGGAGGCGACGGCTCCTTTTCGGGCGACTACAAGGGCGATGCCGATCTGTCGCCGGGTTTCTTCGCGGCGATGGGCGTCGACCCGGCCCGTGTCGTCCGGGAAACTGCCTCGCGCAACACCGCCGAGAATGTCGACGAGACCAAGGCGCTTCTCGCCGCCAACCACTTCGCAGACTGCCTGTTGATCACCTCTGCCTATCACATGCCGCGTGCCAAGGCGCTGTTCGACGCGGCCGGGGTCGCGACCCGGCCCTGGCCGGCCGACTACCGGTCGAGCGGCCGGGTGACGTTGCGGCTCGACCTCACGCAGCCTTCGCTCAACGCCCAGCTCGCCTCGACCGCGGCCCGGGAATGGGGCGCCATCCTTGCGGCGCGCCTGATGGGCCGGCCATCCGGTCTCTGAGCGCGGACGCTCGCGCCGCGCCGAGCCGGCTTGCCAACCGCCCGGCGCTTCGCCACAAGGAAAGCGACAGCGGGAGGGCCGTGGCATGACTATACTCGAATTCCTCGACTATCTGGCGATCGCCGTCTTTGCCGCGACGGGTGCGCTCTCGGCGAGCCGCAAGGAGCTCGACCTCATTGGCTTCATCTTTCTGGCCGCGGCCGCCGGCATCGGCGGCGGCACCTTTCGCGACCTCATCCTCGGACAGTTGCCGGTATTCTGGGTGCGGAACCCCAATTACCTTCTGGTCTGCATCGGCGCCGCGATCGTCGTGCATTTCACGGCGCATCTGATCGAATCACGCTACCGCCTCCTGCTCTGGCTCGATGCTGTCGGCCTCTCCGCCTATTCTGCCGTTGGTGCGGCCAAAGGACTGGCTGCGACCGGGTCCCCCGTCGTCGCCATCGTGACAGGGATGCTCACGGCTGCGTTTGGCGGCATCCTGCGCGATATCGTGGCCGGCGAGCCCTCGGTTCTGCTGCGGCCGGAAATCTATGTCTCGGCGGCGCTCGCGGGGGCGGCGGTCTATACCGGTGCCGACATGCTGGGCTTCGGCCAGTTCGCGGCCTTTGCGGTCGCCATGGCGGCGGCCTTCGTCATCCGCGGCGGCGCCCTGCGCTACGGCTGGACCTTCCCCGTCTACCGCAAGCGGCCCGGCCGGGATCCCAAGGACGTCATGTAAGGATTACTTCTTCTTTTCGCGCAGGCGGATCACCACGTCGACATGGGCGATCTCCATACCCTCGGGGGGAACGGGAAGATTGTTGATCACGATGTTCGACGTCGGGATGTCGAGGACCTCGTTGCGGCCCTCGATGAAGAAGTGATGATGATCCGACACATTGGTGTCGAAATAGGTCCGGCTGCCCTCGACCGCCAGTACGCGGATCATCCGAGCTTCGGTGAACTGGTGCAGCGTGTTGTAGACCGTGGCGAGCGACACGTCGATGCCGACGCCGGTGGCTTCCTCATGCAGTTCCTCGACCGTCAGGTGACGGTCACCCTTGGCGTAGAGAAGGCTGGCGAGCGCCATGCGCTGGCGCGTCGGCCGGAGGCCGGCCTGCCGCAGTCTTGCTTCGGTCTCTTTGGAATTGTCGATGGCCATGGATCGTGTCGGGTCCGGGTCGTCTAAATAGGAGTATTTTTGTCAACGATATACCGTGCCGGTGCCCGGCTTTCAACAGCTTTTCACCGGCCGGCAGGTCATTGGTCGGGCGGGAGAGCTATTTGGGTTGGCTTTTTCCGGCGCGATCCTATATTGGCGGCACGAAAACAAGCGCCGTTCTGCGAGGCGGCGTAGCACGACGAGCCAGAGTGAGGAAGCAGCCTATCATGCCGGTCCAGAAGTCCAGTTACACCTATGAGGAGATTCTGAGCTGCGCGCATGGTGAACTGTTCGGCCCCGGAAACGCCCAGCTGCCGCTGCCGCCGATGCTGATGGTCCATCGCATCACTGACATTTCAGAGACCGGTGGCCTGTTCGACAAGGGCTATATTCGGGCGGAATACGATGTCCGGCCCGATGACTGGTACTTTCCCTGCCATTTCGAGGGCAACCCGATCATGCCGGGTTGCCTCGGCCTCGACGGCATGTGGCAGCTGACCGGCTTCTTCCTCGGCTGGCTCGGCGAGCCCGGCCGCGGCATGGCGCTTTCGACCGGCGAAGTGAAGTTCAAGGGCATGATCCGGCCCGACACCAAGCTTCTCGAATACGGCATCGACTTCAAGCGCGTCATGCGCGGACGCCTCGTGCTCGGTACGGCCGACGGCTGGCTGAAGGCGGACGGCGAGACGATCTACCAGGCGACCGACCTGCGCGTGGGTCTCTCCAAGGACAAGGCGGCCTGAGCGGACACTCTCCCGCTCCCGCCAGATGTTGAACTTAGCTAAGGTCAGAAACCATGAGACGTGTCGTTGTCACCGGCCTCGGGATCGTGTCTTCGATCGGCAACAATGCCGCCGAGGTTACCGAGTCACTCCGCAATGCGAGATCCGGCATCAGCCATTCGGCGGATTTCGCCGAACACGGCTTCCGGTGCCAGGTCTGGGGCCAGCCGACCCTTGACACGACCGGCATGGTCGACCGTCGCGCAACCCGCTTCCTCTCGCAGGGCGGTCAGTGGAACCACATCGCCATGCTGCAGGCCATTGCCGATTCCGGCGTCGAGGAGAGCGACATCTCCAACGAGCGCACCGGCATCATCATGGGTTCGGGCGGTCCGTCCACCAAGACCATCGTCGAGGCGGCCGACACGACGCGCGAGAACAACAGCCCGAAGCGCGTCGGCCCGTTCGCCGTGCCGAAGGCGATGTCTTCCACGGCCTCGGCGACGCTCGCCACCTGGTTCAAGATCCATGGCGTCAACTACTCGATCTCCTCGGCCTGCTCGACCTCGGCGCATTGCATCGGCAACGCCGCCGAGATGATCCAGTGGGGCAAGCAGGACATGATGTTCGCCGGCGGCCACGAGGATCTCGACTGGACGATGTCGAACCTGTTCGACGCGATGGGCGCGATGTCCACCAAATACAACGACACGCCGAGCGTGGCCTCGCGTGCCTATGACGCCGACCGTGACGGTTTCGTGATCGCCGGCGGCGCGGGCGTGCTGATTCTGGAAGAACTGGAACATGCCAAGGCCCGCGGCGCCAAGATCTATTGCGAGCTGACTGGCTACGGGGCGACGTCCGACGGCTACGACATGGTGGCACCCTCGGGCGAAGGCGCGATCCGCTGCATGCGGCAGGCGCTGTCGACGGTGAAGAACCGGGTCGACTACGTCAACACCCACGGTACCTCGACGCCTGTCGGCGACCAGAAGGAAGTCGGCGCGCTGCGCACCGTGTTCGCAGACGACATGCCGCATATCCAGTCCACCAAGTCACTCACCGGCCATTCGCTCGGCGCCGCGGGCGTCCAGGAGGCGATCTACTCTATCCTGATGATGCAGGAACGTTTCATCGGCGAGAGCGCGCATATCCAGACGCTCGATCCCGAATTCGAAGGCGTGCCGATCGTGCGCAAGCGCATCGACAACGCCAAGATCGATACGGCGCTTTCGAACTCTTTCGGCTTCGGCGGCACCAATGCCACGCTCGTCTTCGAACGCTTCAACGGTTGATCGGGGGCGATGATGACGGGGATCATGCAGGGTAAGCGCGGCCTCATCATGGGCGTGGCCAACAGCCACTCCATCGCCTGGGGCATCGCCAAGGCATGCGCGGCGCAGGGCGCCGAACTCGCCTTCACCTATCAGGGCGAGGCGCTCGAGAAGCGCGTGCGGCCGCTGGCGGCGGAGGTCGGTTCCGACTTCCTGCTCGAATGCGACGTGGAGAAGATCAGCTCGGTCGATGCCGTCTTCGAGGCGCTCGGCAGCCGCTGGGGTAAGCTCGATTTCGTGCTGCACGCGATCGGTTTTTCCGACAAGAACGAGCTCAAGGGGCTCTATGCTGACACGACGCGGGAGAATTTCAGCCGGACGATGGTGATCTCCTGCTTCTCCTTCACCGAGGTCGCCAAGCGCGCCGCCGGACTGATGAACGAAGGCGGATCGATGCTGACGCTCACCTATAACGGCTCGCAGCGCATCATGCCGAACTACAATGTGATGGGTGTCGCCAAGGCGGCGCTCGAAGCATCGGTGCGCTATCTCGCCAACGACTACGGCCCGCGCGGCATTCGCGTCAACGCCATCTCCGCCGGGCCTATCCGGACTCTGGCCGGCGCCGGCATTTCCGACGCCCGCGCGATGCTGAACTGGCAGCAGAAGAACTCGCCGATGCGCCGTACCGTGACGATCGACGACGTCGGTCAGTCCGCGCTCTACCTGATGTCGGACATGTCCCGCGGCGTGACCGGCGAGATCCACTTCGTCGATTCCGGCTACAACATCACCTCGATGCCGGTGCTGGAGACCCTGCGCAACGCCGATCAGGACTGAAGGTCGTCTGCGTTGCCGTGCAACTCAAAAGGCCTTCCGCCAGGGGCGGAAGGCCTTTTGTTATCGGGTGCTGCAGACGGGCCCGCCGCCATCGGACCACGACACGATGGGGCCGGGAGGAGGCCACGCATGCCGTGTCGACAAGCATCTGCAGCACCCGGATCGGAACCGGCCCTGCAAAGGTAAGCGCTACACTTCGATTCCGATCAAGCCGCGCTGGATGGCGATGGCGATCGCATGGAGTCGATTTCGCGCGCCGAGCTTGCCCTCGGCCACGAACATCATGGTTTCTATCTCGCTTTCCGAGAGATTGAGCCGCTGTGCCATGTCCGCGACATAGAGGCCGTTTGCCGCCAGTGTCAGGCAGATGAGTTCCAGGGGGGAAAGACCGACATCAGGATGAGGGGCAATCGTCTTCAGTCTGTTTTCCATTCCCGGTTCCATTTTCAGGCAAGCAATCTCCCGAAGCTCAAGATCATTTCGTTCCCGATCGAACCAGAGCGCGATGTTTGTTTTTCTCAGGACTTACGCCCCGAGTCATTGATATCGCTCAAGTTCGGATAGGGTTGGTGTAATGCTTTGCGGCGGGGAATTCATTCACCTGCGGCGCCAAAATTTTCGCCGGACCAGTTCAACAGGCGTGCGCAACCCCTGGCTGTATATGCAATCTGCGCCTCAGGCCTGGGCCTTCCGGTACTCGCGGGGTGTCGTTCCGAACCATCGCATCGTCGAGCGGGTGAAGGCGCTCGGCTGAGAATAGCCGAGCCGAAGCGCGATTTCCGAGGCGCTGAGATCGGTCTCCACCAGGAAGCGGCCGGCGAGGTCCCGCCGCACCTCGTCCCGGATATCGGCGAGGCTGGTGCCGCATTCCGACAGTCGCCGCTGCAGTGTTCTTTCGGAGATGCGGAAGTACTCGGCGGCATCGGCCAGGTTGATGTTGTTCTCCGAGATCCGGCTCAGGACGAAGTCCCGCATCTCGTCTGCGAAGTCGGGAAAGTTCGCCTTCTGCGGCCGGAGGGCCTTGCACTGGAGGTCCATCAGCTGGAAGAGCTGCTTGTCTGCCTGCGGATTGGCGACCGAGAAGAGTTCCTGCGGCAGACGGATCGAGTTGACCCGGCGTCCGAAGCTCAACCGCCGCGGCAGCAACTCCCGGAACGGCGCCATATTGTCCGGTTTCTGCCGCTCTAGCCCGATTTCGAGCGCGTCGATCGAGCTGCCGAGAATGCTCCGCAGCCGCGCCACGATCAGCCCGAGGCCGAGATCGGTGAGCTGCATCGGCAAGAGAACCATCGGGGAAAAGGTCCAGACGAATTCCGCACCATTGTCGGCGATGGTCAGTCGCGAATAACTGACTTCGGTCACGACGTCGATATAGTCGGACATGAAGCGGAAGAAATCGAGCGCCGTTGGAGCGGAGATCAGGCCGAAGCCGTAAGGCCCGGTCGCGCCTGCCTTGAAGTTCCGCACGCATTTCAAGCCGAAGCACTCGTCCTTGGTCAGGAGCGCACAGGCCTCCAGAAGCCGGCAGAGACGGTCGAGGCTGATCCGGCCGGTGAGGTTCGAGAAGTCGGCTGGGTCCAGTTCAAGCGCAGCACAGATGGGGGTGATGTCGAGTCCGAACTGGGCCGCAGTATCACCCACCGCCGAACCGAGGCCGGAGGCTGCAGTGTATCGATCACTCGCTGACGGCTTTATCGGCATCTGGCGCACAAAGTTAAGAAACTGGCATCCAGTGGTAATATTAGTCCGTCATTACGAAAACGTCCAGTAACATGTCTCAACTGGCAATTGCCAATTTCGTGAGCAGGCGCTCACAATCTCTACCTTGCGCTATTTCTTGCCCACCAGAACCTTGTACCGTGCGTTTCGCGCAACCTCGCTGCTCGTACGGAACAGGTCCTTGAGCACCGGCTCGTAGGGTAGGCCCCGATTCGCGACCAGCAGCAACTCTCCGCCCGCTCTCAGCGCGGAGGCCGCCGTCCGGATCATTGCTTGACCGAGACCGGGTTCGGCCGCATGGCCCTCGTGGAAGGGCGGGTTCATCACGATCAGGTCGTAACGCGCCTTCACCTCCTCGCGGGCGAGATCCAGCCAGTGAAACCGGGTCTCGAGCCGTGGGCAGATCCGGCCGAGATTGGCACGTGCCGCCGCAAGCGCCGCATAGTCCGCCTCATAGAGGTCGATGCCCGCAATGTCGGGTGAGGTCTCGGCCAGGGCGACACTGAGATAGCCCCATCCGGCGCCGAAGTCGGCGGCCGATTTGCGAAAATCCTTCGGAAGGTAGCGGGCGAGGAACTGCGATCCGGGATCGACCTCGCCATGCGAGAACATACCGGCAGCGGTTTCGAAACGGCCACCGACGAGGACGGGGGCGCTCCTGAGTGCGTCGATCAGCGCTCCGGCGTCGTCTGGCCGGGTGAACCACAACGCCTGCGCATGGTATTTCGGCATGTGTTGCGCCTCGATGTCGAGCGCGCGGAGCCGTTTGCGGAGCGACTGCACGCCGTCTTCCTTCGCTCCCGCGACGACGATCGTCGCACCGGTCGCACTGCGCTCCAAGGCGTCGGCAAGGAGCGTTTCCGTCTGGCCCTTGTGGCGGCTCATGAGAATGAGCGCGAGCTCGAAGTCGCGGCCGGTCGCCTCGGGCTGCGGATCCATTCCCTGCCGGACGAGGCCATTGTAGAGCGGCCGGAAACCCTGCACGGCTTCGATCGCTGCAGGGAAGCCGGCCGGCAGCGCAAAGCCGGTCTCGGCGCCGAGGAACAGCACGCGGGCCCCGGCATCGGGAACCGGAATGTCTCCGGTCTCGAAGGGGTGGAACAGGGTCTTCACGGCGTCGCGCATGGGTCTTCCTCGTCCTGGGGTACCGGCAATTGCCGGCCGGGCATATGCAAAAGGCGCGGGTCCGGACCCGCGCCTCGTCAGATGGTTGTGTGGGAAGGCGCCTTACTCGGCGTCTTCGCCATCCTTCTTCTTCTCGCCGACGATCTCCTTGCCGGTCGCCTGGTCGACGATCTTCATGGAGAGGCGGACCTTGCCGCGCTCGTCGAAGCCAAGCAGCTTGACCCAGACCTTCTGGCCTTCCTTGACGACGTCGCCGGTCTTGGCGACGCGCTCGGAGGCGAGCTGGGAAATGTGCACCAGGCCGTCACGCGGGCCGAAGAAGTTCACGAAGGCGCCGAAATCGGCGATCTTCACGACCGTGCCTTCGTAGATCTGGCCGACCTCGGGCTCGGCGACGATCGAGTGGATCCACTTGCGGGCCGCCTCGATTTCCTTGCCGGAGGCGGAGGCGATTTTGATCGTGCCGTCGTCCTCGATGTTGATCTTGGCGCCGGTCTTCTCGACGATCTCGCGGATCACCTTGCCGCCGGAGCCGATGACTTCGCGGATCTTGTCGACCGGGATCGTCATGGTCTCGATGCGCGGCGCGAACTCGCCAAGCTGGCCGCGGCTCTCGGAGAGAGCGTTCGCCATTTCGCCGAGGATGTGCTTGCGGCCGCCCTGCGCCTGGCTGAGCGCGACCTTCATGATCTCCTCGGTGATGCCGGCGATCTTGATGTCCATCTGCAGCGAGGTGATGCCGTCGGCGGTGCCGGCGACCTTGAAGTCCATATCGCCGAGGTGGTCTTCGTCACCCAGGATGTCGGAGAGAACCGCAAAGCGGTCGCCTTCGAGGATCAGGCCCATGGCGATACCGGCAACCGGCTTGGCCAGGGGAACGCCGGCATCCATCAGGGCGAGCGAGGTGCCGCAGACGGTAGCCATCGAGGACGAGCCGTTCGACTCGGTGATCTCGGAGACGACGCGCAGCGTGTAGGGGAAGGCTTCCGCGGTCGGCAGCATCGGGCGGATGGCGCGCCAGGCGAGCTTGCCGTGACCGATTTCGCGGCGGCCGGGGGAACCCATGCGGCCGGTTTCACCGACGGAGTAGGGAGGGAAGTTGTAGTGGAGCAGGAAGCGCTCCTTGTACATGCCGGTGAGCGAGTCGACATACTGCTCGTCTTCGCCGGTGCCGAGCGTGGTGACGACGATCGCCTGGGTCTCGCCGCGGGTGAAGAGCGCCGAGCCGTGGGTGCGCGGCAGGATGCCGACTTCGGCGACGATCGGACGGACGGTCTCGAGGTCACGGCCGTCGATGCGGCTCTTGGTGTCGAGGATGTTCCAGCGGACGATCTTGGCCTGCAGTTCCTTGAACACCGAGGCGACGACGTCGGACGGATAGGTCGGGTTGCCGTCGGCATCGACGAAATGCGCCTTCACCTTCGCCTTGACGGCGTCGACGGCGGCATAGCGGTCCTGCTTGACGGTGTTCTTGTAGGCGGCGCGGAGCTCGGCCTCGGAGATCTTGAGCATCTCGGCTTCGAGCGCCGAATGGTCCGGCGGGGTGAAGTCGCGCGGTTCCTTGGCGGCGGCCTCGGCCAGCTGGATGATCGCGTCGATGACCGGCTGGAAGCCGCGGTGGCCGAACATCACGGCGCCCAGCATCACGTCTTCGTTGAGTTCCTTGGCTTCGGACTCGACCATCAGCACGGCGTCGGACGTGCCGGCGACCACGAGGTCGAGCGCGGATTCGTCCATCTCGTCGAGATGCGGGTTGAGCACATATTCGCCGTTGATGTAGCCGACGCGGGCGCCGCCCACGGGGCCCATGAAGGGAACGCCGGACAGGGTCAGCGCGGCCGAGGTCGCGACCATCGAGAGGACGTCGGGATTGTTCTCGAGGTCATGCTGCATGACGGTCACGACGACCTGGGTGTCGTTCTTGTAGCCGTCCGGGAAAAGCGGGCGGATCGGGCGGTCGATCAGGCGGGAAACGAGCGTCTCGTTCTCGCTCGGGCGTCCTTCACGCTTGAAGTAGCCACCGGGGATCTTGCCGGCCGCATAGGTCTTTTCCTGGTAGTTGACGGTGAGCGGGAAGAAATCCTGGCCCGGCTTCGGCTCCTTGGCGGAGACGACGGTGGCGAGCACCACGGTCTCGCCATAGGTGGCCAGCACGGCGCCGTCGGCCTGTCGGGCGATCTTGCCGGTTTCGAGGATGAGCGGGCGCCCGGCCCACTCGATTTCGACGCGATGGGTTTCGAACATGTCTTGTCCTTCCATGTGCGCGAACGCTCCGGCGCGGACGCCGGGGAGGTCGCTTCTTCGTTATGCACATCACGGGCAAGACAGCGGCGGGCTTCTCCAGGATGCGGCGATGCCGCGGAAGCCGACTGCAATCCTGCCCCATGATGGGCGGTTCTGATCCTGCGGGCGGCCCATCCGCACCGCAGGGTGTGCCGGGCGAGCCCGGCGAAAATGCAATCGGCGGGAAGGTGGCCCCTCCCGCCGAAAGGTCTTAGCGGCGAATGCCGAGAGCCTGGATCAGCTTCGAGTAACGGCCTTCGTCCTTCTTCTTCAGGTAGTCGAGAAGCGAACGACGGCTCGAAACCATCTTGAGCAGGCCACGACGGGAGTGGTTATCCTTCTTGTGGCCCTTGAAGTGTTCGGTCAGGTTGTTGATCCGCTCGGTCAGCAGCGCGACCTGGACTTCCGGCGAACCGGTGTCGCCAGCGACGGTCGCATACTGCTTGATGAGTTCGGCTTTACGCTCTGCGGTGATCGACATCGGACAATCCTTTCTGTTCGGATTTTAAGAGGCGCCCGAAGCCGGGATGTCGTCCAGCTCAGGTCAGTGAAGGCGAGACGCCAAGCGTCCGCTGGCGCGCCTATAACCGAATTCCTCATGAAAGGGAAGGGCCGCCCCGAAATCGGCGTGCCAGGCGTTCGGGGCCACAGGGTCAGTCCTTGACGGCCGACGCCCGCCTGCGCCATTCGTCCACCGGCAGACCCCCGACGCCCCAGTCCTCGAGCGCGACCTCGTCGATCACCACATAGGTTCCGTTCGGATCCTTGTCGAGCACACGGACGAGCAGGTCGGTGATCCCCTTGATGATCTCGGCCTTCTGCGCGCGGGTGGCGCCCTCGCGGGTGATCTTGACGTTGACATAGGGCATGGCGTTCTCCTTTCCAGGACAGCGCTACCATCTTCGTCCCGGCAAGCCTTGACGGTCAACGACAATCCTGCGGCGTCTTCCTGAACATCGGCTGAACGTACCTTCTGCGCGCGCCGGGCCTGTTCCCCGGGAAACAGGCACGAGCCGCGCATGCCGCTAACTTGGGTCTCGAAGGCGGCTTCAAACATCAACCCAGCGTCTGAACACACACCGCCGGACGCGGCAGATTGGGGCAACGGCCCCGGATGGAGACCCACATGGCCAAGAAGATCAAGCTCGACAACAACGACAACATTTTCAACGGATCCGCAGAGGACGAGAAGATCCTCGGCAAAGGCGGCAACGACACGCTGAACGGCGGCAAGGGCAACGACAATATCAATGGCGGCGACGGCGACGACACGTTGAACGGCGGCAAGGGCGACGATATCCTCAACGGCGGCGCCGGCACCAACAGCGTCGACGGCGGCCAGGGCACCGATACGCTGAAGCTCGACGGCAACTTTGCCGACTCCGTCATCACCAAGGAAGGCAGCGGGTTCAAGATCGTGACCGCCGGCGGCACGGTGACGGCGGTAAACATCGAGAAGTTCCAGTTTGCCGACCAGACCATCGATCTGGCCGACATGGTCGAGACCGGCCAGACCTTCACCCTCGCAATCGGCACGGACAACGTGCCGGGCACCGGAGGCGCGGACCTCATCGTCGGCAGCGCTGACGGCTCGGCCACGCAGACCTTCAACAACGGCGACATCATCAATGGCGGGGATGGCGACGACCGGCTGCGCGTCACCGCAACGCCGAGCGCGGCGCTCAGCGTCCTGCCGACCATGACCGGCGTGGAAACGGTGGAGTTCATTGCGGCCGGTACTGCCGACACGACGCTGAACATGCTCAACAGCACGGGCACGACCGCCTTCGTTTCGCAGGGCAGCACCCGGTCTGTGACGGTCGACAACCAGGACGCCATTGCCTCGATCACCCTCGACGGCACCTCGACGAGCGCGTCGGGCATGGTGATGAAGTACGCCGCCGCCACGGTCGCCGGAACGACCGATGTCCAGGAGATCAACCTCTCCAACAACGGCGCGCAGTTCGCACCCGCCGGCACGGTCAATGTCGCCGGCGTCGAGACTTTCAACGTCACGGCGACGGGCGTCAACAACCTGACGGCCCTGCTCGGCGACAAGCTTCAGACCGTCACCGTCGACGGCAGTGGCTCATTCAAATCGAACACCGCTTTCGGATCGGCGCTGACCACCTTTGACGCCTCGGCATCGAGCGGTGCCCAGTCGGTCATCTTCAGCTCCGGCAACATCACCGCCAAGGGCGGCTCGGCGGACGACTTCTTCAACTTCCAGAACACGCTGACGGGCGCCGACAGCGTGACGGGTGGCATCGGCACCGACACGATCGCCATCACGGGCGCCGACATCTCGAACGCCGCCTCGGCGGTGCTGGCCGGCCTGAACGCCATGTCCGGCGTCGAGAACGTCCGCTTCGACGGCGGCAACCCTGTCACTGTCGACCTCAACACCCTGACCAATACCGGCATCCAGCGGCTGATCTTCAACGGCACGGGCGCCGATACGGTGTTGAACGCGACCTCCGGCGTCACCTATCGCTTCACGGGCGACAATAACGGGGACGTGGCCTTCTCCATGAAGGCCGGAGAGAACACCCTCAATATCGAGATGAAGTCGTCGACGATCGCCGAAGACAACGCCTTTAACTCCGCCGACATGACCGACCTGAACACCGGCACGGCGCTGAACATCAAGATCCACTCGACCGGGGTCGGCCCGTCCGCCATCGACGACAACGATATCGATGCCATCACCAACGCCTCCAATGCGACCTTCACCTTCACCGGTGACGCGCATAACGAGATCGACAGCTTCAGCAATGCTGTAACCGTCGATGCCAGCGGCTCGACCGGCAATCTCGAACTCGGCGCTTCGAATTTCGCCGACAACATCAAGGGCAGTTCGGGGGTCAACACGATCGCCGGTCTGAACGGCGTCGACACGATCAACCTCTCGGCCAGTACCGCCAATATCGACCATATCGGTCTTCGCGGGATCGAGGACAGCGCCAACCGCGACACGCTGATCGGCTTCAAGACCGGCACCGGCGGCGACGTGATCGCGATCAACAACGCCGATACCACGGCGGCCAATGCCTCCGTGACGTTCCAGGAGATCGCGGTCAACTCCGGAACGCAGACCGTGCTCGCCACCACCGACGTGATGGAGTTCACCTTCAACATCGCCGGCACCAATCTGGGCGACGGCTCCGCGGCCTCGCTCGACGGCACCAACCTCCTGGCGGCGGTTGGCACGGTCAATGTCGCGACCGTCGGCGCCGAGGGCTACATGATCGCCTACCAGAACGGCAACGCCTATCTCTACCATTTCGATGACGGCGCGACGGGCACGCTCGACACGTTCGAAATCGATCTGGTCGCCACGCTTACGGGTGTGAGCGTCGGCTCGGTCAGCGCCTCGAACTTCGAGTTCTGATCCCGGTCATACGGAAAAGAGAGCGGGCGGCAGAGATGCCGCCCGCAGTTCGTTTTCGAGGAAGCGCGTTCAGTCGGACGTCGCGGCTGCGGTCAGCCGAACACCCGCTTGGGGCGGAACTCGCCCTCTTCGATCGCGCCGATGGCAAGCAGCGCGCCGCCAGCCGTCGCATAGGCCTCCGGGCAGGGCAGCGGTGCATCGCGGCCGCGCAGGATGATCGGATTGCCCGAGCGGATGCGGCGGGCCTGGTCTTCGCTGACGGCCAGATGCGGCAGCGTCGAGAGCGCCTCGGCGGTGGGGATGAGGCAGGCATCGAGTGCTGCGAGCCGTTCGTCCTGATCCTCGATCGCCTCGAAGCCGACGAGCTGGGAGAGCGGCACCATCTGATCCTCTCCAAAGGGCGCGACATAGGTACGGCGGAGATCGGAAATATGGCCGTAGCAGCCGAGATCGCGACCGAAGTCACGGGCGAGCGAGCGGACATAGGTCCCCTTGCCGCATTCGACTTCGAAATGCGCGCAGTCGCGCTCCGCATTGAGCAGCGTCAGCCGGTGGATTTCCACCTCCCGCGCGGGGATTTCCACGGCTTCGCCGCCGCGGGCGAGATCATAGGCCCGTTCGCCGGCGATCTTGATCGCTGAGAACTGCGGCGGGATCTGCTCGATCACGCCGGTATAGGTCGGCAACAGCGCGCGGATCGCCTCTTCATCGGGTCTGGTATCGGACCGCTCCGTGACCTCGCCCTCGAGATCGTCCGTCGACCGTTCCTCGCCCCAGGTGACGGTGAATTCGTAGATCTTCCGTCCATCCATCACGTAAGGAACGGTCTTGGTCGCGTCACCGAGCGCGATCGGCAGCATTCCCGAAGCGAGCGGATCGAGCGTGCCGGCATGTCCCGCCTTCTGTGCCTTGAAGAGCCACTTGATCTTCGAGACGGCTTCTGTCGAGCCGAAATCCACAGGCTTGTCGAGGATGAGCCATCCGGAGATCGGACGTCCCTTGGGCTTTCTGGGCTTGGACATTCAGTCTTTTTCTTCTTCGTTTGCGTCGAGGTCGCGCTGCACGTCCGGCGACTTCAAGAGTTCATCGATCTTGCGGAAATTCTCGAAGCTCGTGTCGTCGCGAAAGCGCACTTCCGGCATGTATTTCATCTGGCGGAGCGACGGCCCGAGCTTGCCGCGGATGAAGCGCGCATTGCGGTTGAGCGCTGCGACGATCTGGTCGTGGTTCTTGTTGCCGAGCGGCGTCACATAGGCGGTCGCGATCTTCAGGTCCGGCGACATGCGGACCTCCGAGATCGAGATCACGGCGGTCTCGATCAGGGGATCGGCGATTTCGCGGCGCTGCAGCACCTGCGTCAGCGCGGAACGGACCTGTTCGCCCACGCGCAGCATGCGCTGCGAGGGCGCGGAGGAAGTGGCTTTGGTCATCTGGATCCAATCACGGGCCGCGCAAGGGGCGGCCCTCGTCGTTCAAGCGCGGGTGAATGCCTGTTTTGCGCCGAAAGGTCAAGAGTGACGGTCAATCGACGCCGGCACCCAGCAAGCGGCGGTCACGGTCGCGCTTGAGACGGTCGCGCCACAGCTTGCGGATCTCGGCGGCTCCGTGCGTGAAGGCCTTGCCGTCGGCGAATGCCCGAACAGGAAGATAGACGACGAAGCTCTCGCATTCGATCTCGATCCTGTTGGCATCGGCATAGACTTCGCGGACGGCCAGCCAGTCGAGATCGATGATGAGATCACCACCGCTGCTCGTCAGGCCGTCGGTGAAGATGTCGACATCGACGATCACGCCGGGCGAAATGCGCGCTGCGAACGCCGACCGCCGCAAGCGAATCCCCCACCAGGCGAACGCGATTAAAAGCGCGACGGCCAGCAGTGCGAGCGGCAGCACCTGCAGCATCGCGGTTCCGAGCGGCACCGTATCCTGCATGCCCAAGAATGGCAGAACGAGACGGCGATAGGCTTCCATGATGAAGCCGATCACGATACCCGCCGCGATGGCGAGCGAAAAGCGAATCCAGCTCCACCGCAAGGAAGAGGACCGGCGGACCGGAAACATGCGGCGCCCGGCTGCAATCATCACGTCCGCATGCTCCGCCGGATCGCGGGTGAAGGAAAGTGACAGGACGCGGCTGGCGGGATCGTGGCGCATCGTGCTTTCGTGATCGTCTCTTGCTGTTCGATGGGGATGAGGCTCCCGGGTCACGAGGAGCCCCCCTTGACCGCGGACTTCTGCCGCCTGAGCCGCTGCCATGTCAACAGGCCCGCGATCGCCGCGAAGCCGAGATTGCTGAGGATGTGACGCGGCGTGCCCTCGAGGCAGCCGGCGGCGATCTGCGCCTTTATCGCGCTATCGCCAAAGTCGAGCGTGAAATAGGCGTAGGCGCTATAGGCGGCAAGCGCGAGAAACCAGGCGACGGCGGCGAGCGTCGCGCGTGTGCCGCTACTGAAGATCAGCCAGACCAGCAACATGGCGGTAATGAGCGAGTCGGGGGTGAAGAACTTGCGGAATTGCTCGCCGTCGGCCTGGCCGCGCAGATAGAGATCGAGCGCGGGAACATGGTCGGCGAGGTTGAGCGATGGTCCATCGCAGGCCGCCGCCAGCGCCAGGCCGGGCAGCAAGACGAAAATGGCGGCCGGAGCCGCCATCTTCAGGACTGTTGCGAAACGCGCGACCGGCATCACAGCGTGCGGGTGACGTGCTCGACGCGGAAGCATTCGATGACGTCGCCGGCGCGTATGTCTTCGTAGTTCTCGAAGGCCATGCCGCATTCCTGGCCCACCTGCACCTCGGACACTTCGTCCTTGAAGCGCTTGAGCGTCTTGAGCTTGCCCTCGTGGATGACGACGTTGTCGCGCAGCAGGCGGACGCCCACGCCGCGCTCGACCTTGCCTTCCGTGATGCGGCAACCGGCAACCTTGCCGACCTTGGTAATGTTGAACACTTCGAGGATCTCGGCATAGCCGAGGAAGGTCTCGCGGCGCTCGGGCGAAAGCAGGCCGGACATGGCCGCCTTCACGTCGTCCGTCAGGTCGTAGATGATGTTGTAGTAGCGGATCTCGATGCCCGCCCGCTCGGCCGCATCACGTGCCTGCGGATTGGCGCGGACGTTGAAGCCGATGATGGCGGCGCCCGAAGCCTCGGCGAGCGAGACGTCGGACTCTGTGATCGCGCCCGCGCCCGAATGGACGATGCGGGCCCGGACCTCGTCGGTCGAGATCTTGTCGAGAGCGCCGGCGATGGCTTCGATCGAGCCCTGCACGTCGCCCTTGATGACGAGCGGGAACTCCTTGAGGCCGGAGGCCGTGAGCTGGCTCATCATCTGCTCGAGAGAACCGCGCTGGCCGGCATGGCGGGCAACCGCCTTCTCGCGTGCCAGACGCTGGCGATATTCGGCGATCTCGCGGGCGCGGCCCTCGTTCTCGGCCACGGCGAACTTGTCGCCGGCCTGGGGCGTGCCCTGAAGACCGAGGATCTCGACCGGCATGGCGGGACCGGCTTCCTTGATATGCTCGCCGCGGTCGTTGACCAGCGCGCGCACACGACCCCACTGGTCGCCCGCGACGATGATCTGGCCGGGACGCAGCGTACCCTTCTGCACCAGCACGGTGGCGACCGATCCGCGGCCGCGATCGAGCTTGGCTTCGACGACCGAACCTTCCGCGGTGCGGTCGGCATTGGCCTTGAGGTCGAGGATTTCGGCCTGCAGCAGGATGGCTTCCAGAAGCTTGTCGAGGCCCGCGCCCGTCTTGGCGGAAACCTCGACATCGAGCACTTCGCCGCCCATCGATTCCACGAAGACTTCATGCTGCAGCAGCTCCGTGCGGACCTTCTGCGCATTGGCGGTCGGCTTGTCGACCTTGTTGATCGCCACGATGATCGGCACGCCGGCCGCCTTGGCATGGTTGATCGATTCGATCGTCTGCGGCATCACGCTGTCGTCGGCCGCGACCACCAGGATCGCGATGTCGGTCACCTGCGCACCGCGGGCGCGCATTGCCGTGAAGGCGGCGTGGCCGGGCGTGTCGATGAAGGTGATCTTGGAGCCGTTCTTTTCAACCTGATAGGCGCCGATATGCTGGGTAATGCCGCCGGCTTCGCCAGCCACGACATTGGCATTTCGGATCGCGTCGAGCAGCGAGGTCTTGCCGTGGTCGACATGGCCCATGATGGTGACGACCGGCGGCCGGGACACCATTTCGGACTCGTCGTCCTCGCGGCCGAAGATGCCGGTTTCGACGTCGGATTCGGACACGCGCTTGACGGTATGGCCGAATTCCACCGCGATGAGTTCGGCGAGGTCGGCATCGATGATGTCGCCCGGCTTCATCATCTGGCCTTCCTTCATCAGGAACTTGATGACGTCCACGGAGCGCTCGGACATGCGCTGGCTGAGTTCCTGGATGGAAATCGTCTCGGGTAGGATCACTTCGCGCAGTACCTTTTCGCGGGTTTCCTGCATCTGGCTGCGGCGGAATTTCTCCTGCCGGCGGCGCATGGAGGCCAGCGAGCGGCCACGTGACGGATTGCCGTCGTCGTCCTCACCGGTCACCACGACCTTGGCCGGAGCGCGACGGTTGTCCTCGACCTTGCGGGTGGGCTTCGGCGCCTCGATGCGGGCGGCGGGAACGCGACCGCGCGCCGGACCACGACGATCGTCCTCTTCGTCGGCGCCACGGCCGCGAGGGCCGCGTCCTGCCGGTGCCGCGCCACCCGGGCGGGCGACGTCGGGGGCGGGGGCCGCCGCGTCGGGACGACGACCGACCGGGGCCTGCGAAGGCTGCGGACGGCGGACGATCTCGGCAACGGGTTCGGCGCGGCGAACTTCTGCCAGCTGCGGCTCGGCCTTGGCCTCGACGACCGGGGCCTCGGCGACGCGTGCAGCCTCTTCGGCGCGGCGCTTGGCCTCTTCCTCGGCGCGGCGAGCGGCCTCTTCGGCAGCGGCCTTGGCGCGGCGGGCTTCTTCCTCCGCACGGACCTTGGCCTCGGCGGCGTCACGGATCGCGGCTTCCGCAAGTGCGCGGCGGCGGGCATCGATCTCGCCGGCGGAGAGCTGGTTCAGAACGTTGCCGGTCGGGCGCTGCGGCTCGGGCCGGCGCTGCTCGACATGCACGCGCGAAGGCTGCTGCGCGACATGCGGCTGCGGACGCGGCTGGATCGGAACCACGACCTGCGGCTTTTCATCCTCGCGACCGCCCGGACGGCGCTTGCGTGTCTCGACGACGACCGCCTTCGTCCGGCCCCGGCCCATATCCTGGCGCACGGTACCCTGAGACAGACCTCCCGATGGCTTCAGCGTCAGGGTCTTCTTGCCGGTTACGTGGAGAGTCTTGTCGTCGTTGTTGTCCGTCATTCCGCTTCCGTTTTCCAAAGCAACCGCGCCAAGAGCGGCGGTGATGCTCCATGCGTTCCAAATTTTCGCGGGCACACTGCCCTCAGACCCCGCCAGCCTCGCCGCCGCGATAGGTTTCGAGCAGTTTCGCGCGCTTCACTACACCCTCACCGGCCTGCCCTGCAAGCGCCACGGCGTGGATAAATGCATTATCGCCCATGAGCGCGACCATTTCGTCGTAGGACATCAACCGGAAAGCCGGCAAATCCTCGTCGTCCTCGAGCATGTATTTCACGGCCGTCCGGGCCTGGGTGATCTTGCGTATGCCGTCACCCGCGGCATCGGTGGCGTGAAAGACGGCGATGCCGCGCCCGCTGCGGACGGCGTCGTCGACCTTCATCGTTCCGGAGATGAACTGCCCGGCCTTGCGCGCCATGTTCATCATCCCGGCAAGCTGGGCGACGAGCAGGCGATCCACCTGGGCACCCAGCTCAGGTAGTGCCTTGACGTCGGTTTTCAAGGCGCGGGCGAAAATCTGCTTCTTCACCGCCTGGTCGACCAGGGCGCGGCTGGCCTTGACCGAACAGCCGCGGCCGGGAAGCTGGCGCTTGAGGTCGGGCACGACCGTGCCATCGGGGCCGGCGACGAAGCGGATCAACTCCTCGGCCGGCGCGCTCTCGCGGGTAACGATGCACATACGGTCGTTCATCGGTGGTTCGTCCTCGACCGTCGCCATCCACCACCCCGCCCGGAAGACCCGAAACCGTCGCCTCAGGCGACGGCTTCGTCCTCCTCAGCGCCCTCGGCGGCGAGTTCCTCGGCTTCACGCGCAAGGTCCTCCTCGGTGATCCAGCCCGCGAGAAGGCGCGCCTGCACGATCATCGCCTCGGCTTCGGTGCGGGAGATGTCGAACTTCTGGAACAGGCCCTCGAAGCGCTTGGTCTCGCCGTTCTTCTTTTCGGTCCAGCCGACGAGGTCGTCGGCTGCGCAGCCGGCGAAGTCCTCGACCGTCTTGATGCCGTCTTCCCCGAGCGCCACCAGCATCTGGGCGTTCAGGCCCGGCACCTGGTACAGCTCGTCCGACACGCCGAGTTCCTGGCGCTTGGCGTCCATCTCGGCTTCCAGCTTCTCCAGATATTCGCGAGCGCGGTTCTGGATCTCCTCGGCGGTCTCGTCGTCGAAGCCGTCGATCGACGAGATCTCCGAGGGATCGACATAGGCGAGTTCCTCGACCTGGGCGAAGCCTTCCGAGGCGAGTACCTGGCCGACCATCTCGTCGACATCGAGCGCGTCCATGAAGAGCTTGGTGCGCTCGTTGAACTCCTTCTGGCGGCGCTCGGACTCTTCCTGTTCGGTCAGGATGTCGATGTCCCAGCCGGTCAGCTGCGAGGCGAGGCGCACGTTCTGGCCGCGACGGCCGATCGCGAGCGACAGCTGCTCGTCCGGCACCACGACCTCGATGCGCTCGGCATCCTCGTCGAGCACGACCTTGGTGACTTCGGCCGGCTGCAATGCATTGACGATGAAGGTCGCGGGATCGTTGGACCAGGGAATGATGTCGATCTTCTCGCCCTGCAGTTCGCCGACGACGGCCTGGACGCGGGAGCCGCGCATACCGACGCAGGCGCCGACCGGATCGATCGAAGAATCGTTGGAAATGACGGCGATCTTGGCGCGCGAGCCGGGATCGCGGGCGACCGAGCGGATCTCGATGATGCCATCGTAGATTTCCGGCACTTCCATGGTGAAGAGCTTGACCATGAACTGCGGATGGGTGCGCGACAGGAAGATCTGCGGGCCGCGCTGCTCGCGCCGGACGTCGTAGACATAGGCGCGGACGCGGTCGCCGGGGCGCATCGCTTCACGCGGAATCATCTCGTCGCGGCGGATGATGCCTTCGCCGCGGCCGAGGTCGACGATGACGTTGCCGTATTCGACGCGCTTGACCGTGCCGTTGATGATCTCGCCGATGCGGTCCTTGTATTCGTCGAACTGCCGGTCGCGTTCGGCCTCGCGGACCTTCTGGACGATGACCTGCTTGGCCGACTGGGCGGCGATGCGGCCGAAATCCATCGGCGGCAGCGGGTCGGCGATGAAATCGCCGATCTGGGCGTCGGGGTTGCGGTCGCGGGCGAGGAGCAGCGGGATTTCCTTGGAATAGTCCTCGGCATGCTCGACCACTTCGAGCAGGCGCTGCAGCTTCATCTCGCCGGTCTTCGGGTTGATGTCGGCCTTGATGTTGGACTCGGTGCCGTAGCGCGAGCGTGCCGCCTTCTGGATCGCGTCGGCCATCGCGGCCAGCACGATCTCGCGATCGATCGACTTTTCGCGCGCCACCGCGTCGGCGATCTGGAGCAGCTCCAGCCTGTTTGCACTCACGACCATCTCGAAGTCTCCATTGTGGTAGTCAGTTTCGGTTCGATGAAGCCTCGCCGCTTGCGCAGCGCTCAGGCGTCATGCTCGGTCTCGTAATTCTCGTTCGCGGCCGCCGCCCGCGCTGCCTTGTCGGCCTTCAGGGCGTCGCGGATCAGGTCGTCGGTCAGGATCAGCCGCGCATCCGCAAGCGTGTTGAACGGAATGGTGACGAGCGGCTCCTCGTCCTTGCCCACGGCCTCGCGGTCGAGCACGAAGGCGTCGTCCGAAACTTGTCTGATCGTGCCGCGGAAACGCTTGCGGCCCTCGACCATCACGGATGTCTCGAACTTCACGATATGGCCGGTCCAGCGCGTGAAGTCGGACTTGCGCACCATCGGCCGGTCGATACCCGGCGACGACACTTCCAGATGATACGCCTTGTCGATCGGGTCTTCAACGTCGAGGACGGGCGAGACTGCCATCGAGAGCTTCTCGCAATCGTCGACGGTCATCGTGCCGTCGGGCCGTTCGGCCATGATCTGCAGCGTCAGGCCGTTCTGGCCCGAGAGCTTGACGCGGACGAGCTGGTAGCCCAGCTCCTGAATCGTCGGCTCGATGATGGCGGCGATGCGGGCATCGACGCCGGTTTCGGTGATCAGTCTCGGCTCAATGACCGTGTCGCTCATCTCGTCCCGTTTCGTCCAGCCTGGCTGGAGGTAACAAAAAAGAGCGGGTCCTCGCGGCCCCACTCTTCATCAAGTGATCAAGAATTTGGCCGTCGTATAGTCCGGTTAACGGAAGATTGCAAGCGGAATCGGTTGCGGCGCGCCTGCGCTACCAGGGAAGCGCCGCGCCGTCATAGGCGAAGAAACCGCCGGATTGCGCAGGCGCCAGGCTATCGAGCGTCGCCAGCATGCGGGCCGTGCTGTCGGCGGGCGAGAAGACCTCGTGACCGGGGGAGTAGCCTGCCGACAGCGGTGTGGCGACGGTGCCGGGATGCAGCGCCGCCAGCACCGCCTCCGGCCGCGACCGCGCGACTTCGATCGCGCTGGTGCGGACGATCTGGTTCAGCGCCGCCTTGGCTGCGCGATAGGAGATCCAGCCGCCGAGCCGGTTGTCGCCGATCGAGCCGACCTTGGCCGACAGGATGGCGAAGATCGAGCGACCGCGGCGGGGCAGGAGCGGGCAAAAGTGCTTGAGCAGCAGGGCCGGCCCTATCGCGTTGAGCGCGAACTGCCGCGCCATGGCGTCCGGGTCGACGGCCCGGATCGACTTCTCCGGCGGCGTGCCCTCGATCGAAAGCGCACCGGTCGCGCAGATGACGACCTCGAACTCCTGGCCGGCCAGGTGTGCGGCCTGCCTCGCCACGCTCACCTCGTCGGTGACATCTAGGCCGTCGACAGTTCGGGACAGTTGCACGACCGTTCCGCAGCGCGGGTCGGACTGCAGATGCGCGGCGAAGGCGCTGCCGATGCCGCCCGATGCGCCGATGACCAGCGCGCGATAATCCTGCCCCAATGCCGAAAGCGTTACCATAGCCGCGACTCCTTCATGTCGGATAGTCTTACGGCGGACTAGGCTCCCGGATCAGGCCTGGGACGGTCGGTCGCGCTTGCGGCCGAAAATATTCACCCTTATGGTTGACTAATGGGGCGCGATCCAATATTCAACCATAAGGGTGAATGAAATGGACGACGATACGCTGTCACGCATCTTGAAGGCCGCTGGCGACACCACGCGGCGTCAGATCCTGACGCTCCTGGTGCAGGAGGGGCCGCTCCGGGTGACGGCGCTTGCCGCCCATTTCGACATGTCCCTCAACTCCGTATCGAAGCATATCAAGGTGCTGGAGGAGGCGGGGCTGGTCACCCGCCGGACCATGGGCCGCGAGCATTTCATCGCCGCGGAGCTCGAACCGCTGAGGGTGACCGAAGACTGGTTCGCGCAGCTCAAGTCCATCTGGGAACTGCGCCTTGCGGCGCTCGAAGCCATGCTCGTCAACAAGGACCAAGGCCATGAATGAGCTCGAACTGACCATCACCCGCACCATTCCCGCCAGCCGCCAGCGCGTCTTCGATGCCTGGCTCTCGCCGGAAACCCTGGCACGCTTCATGACCACGCCGATGGGCGGAACGACCCCGACGCGGGTGTCGACCGACCCCGTCGTCGGCGGTCGCTTCTCCATCGTCATGATGAACGGCGACAAGGAGATCCCGCATGCCGGTACTTATCTCGAGATCGACAGGCATTCCCGCCTCGCCTTCACCTGGGAGTCGCCCTATTCGCTCGACGACAGCGTTGTGACCATCGACTTCGCCGAGCCGTCCGAAGGCGCGACCACCCTGACGCTGCATCATGTCAAGTTCCGCAGCGAACAGGCCCGCGACGGGCATCAGGACGGCTGGACCGCCATTCTCGGCAATCTGATATCCACGTTGGCCTGACGCCCGGAGGCCGGGGGAGCCTCGCTCGCCCGGCCCGCCGCACACAAGAAACCCTGGGAGGGCTAGCTTCCGGCAACCTCGTAATGGCAGAGACTGGCTCCGCCGGGAGAGTAGTTGGGGACATCGGCCGCCACTTCCGCCCCGACATCAGACCCGAGCGCGGCCTGCATCGCAGCGGCGTCCCGGAAGAACGCCTGGAAGATGCAGAACGGGGTTTCCCCGCGGCCCATCGATTCGGGAAAACCATACTGGCAGGACAAGAGGCCCGGCAGCGTCCGTGCCAGCGGGATATGGTGTCCTGAGTAGTAGGTCCGGAAATGGTCGGGATCGTCGGGTGTCGGATAGGTCACGGTGAGGCAGTGCATGCGGCTTCCTTTCCTGATCAGGCGGCCAGAGCGAGATGACGGTCGATCCAGGCATGCGTCCGGCGTTCGCTCGCCAGATTGTCCCACTGGCGTTCCGGATAGTTGAAGTTCTCGGTGAACTCGTCGCACAGCGCCTGGTTCTCGGCCATTGTGAAGATCATCCGGCCGATCGCCTCGCTGGGCGGCTGCATCATCAGGTTGGTCCAGCGCGACGCCGCCAGCACCCGGTCCTCGCGCTCCTGGTCGACCTGCTCGCAGAAACGCGCGTCGAAGACATCCGCCTCGACGATCGCCTTGCCGAGCACGAAGGCCGCATAGGAGGCCATGTTGGCGCCTTGTCCCATCATCGGATCGACCACCGAATGGACATCGCCGAGCGCAATCGCGTAGCGGCCGTTGTCGAAGGCCACCGCCGTCTGCCGCACAGTCGGCACCACAGCCCCCTGCAGGAGGTCGAGCGGTTGGGCAAGGTCGAAGCGATGCGTGTCGATCCGGTCATAGGTCGAGGGATGATGGCGCTCCAGCTTGTCCAGGATGGTCTGGCGGAAGGCTGCGGGATCGTCGTCATAGGAAAGCGACACGAGGCCGGCCATGTCGCCTCCGGGGATGTTCTCCATCAAAAGCGCATGTTTCATGCCGCCGAAGGTGAGGGTCGGGATCACGATCATCTCGCCATGCCCGGGCGAGACCGAGAGCGTCACCCCGCGCGGACCGTCTTCCCCGAGCCCGTCATAGAGGCCGACGCAGAGCAGGCGCTGCGGCTGGGTGTAGGGCGAGTGCTCCGGCCGGTAGGCGAACATGCGCCCGAGGGCACCCTTGCCCGTCGACACGACCAGAAGATCGAAGCGGGAGACCAGTCCGGCAATGTCGTCGTCCTGGATATTCGCATAGTCGATCCTGCCGCCCCGCTCGAGGAAGTCTTCCATCAGGCGCGGCAGGTAGATGCGGTAGTCGACGGCACGGCTAGGCCTGGAGAACCTGCCGCGGAATTCCAGGGGATCGGGGAAGCCGAAGAAATGGTCGTGATGGTGGTAGTGCCAGTCCGGATCGTTCCAGTGATTGACGCCGAGCGCCTCCTCGCGCGCGACTGTCACCGAGTGATGCGCCACCGTGTTGAGCAGCCGCGAATTCGCATAGTGCTCAGGGCTGCGATCGGTGATGACGATAGGCTGGATGCCGTGCTGCTGGAGATAGAGCGCGAGATGCAATCCCCCGACGCCCGCTCCCACTATACCGATGGACTTGGACATATGCATTCCTCCTTCTGCACATGTTAACAAGATAGACGCGAAGTTTACCGTCGGATACAACATGAGTAGAATATTATTGTTTCCGGACGGGAATGGATGGACAGGATCGATGCGCTCCGTACCTTTGTCCGTGTTGTCGAGGCCGGCAGTTTTTCCCAGGCCGCCGAAGATCTCGGCATCGGCCAGGCAGCCGTCAGCAAGCGGATCTCGATGCTGGAGCAGGAATTCCGCACCCGGTTATTCGCCCGCACCACCCGGCGCCTGCGGCTGACGCAGGAGGCCGAGCGCATTCTCGACCTGGCAAAGGGGATCGTCGCCGCCTATGACAGCGTGGGAATGCAGCCGGCCGGCGAACCGGTCGCGCCGACGGGAATGTTGCAGATCAGCGTGCCGACCTCCTTCGGCCGACGCTACTTCAGCGAATTGTTCATCGAATATATGCGGCGCTATCCCGGCGTGCAGCTCAATGTCGGCTTCAGCGAAACCTATGTCGATCTCGTCGAGTCCGGCTACGAACTGGCGCTCCGGATCGGTATTCTGCCGTCAAGCGCGCTGATCGCGCGGCGGGTCGGGACGATCAGGCGCTATCTCGTCGCCACGCCCGCCTTCCTGGCGCGTCACGGCGGACCCAGCTTGCCGCACCAGCTCGCCAGCCTGCCGTGCATCGCCTATGCCCGCGCCCCGGGCAGGATCCAGTGGACGCTCGAATCCGACATGGGTCGCAATCAGGTGGAAATCAGTCCAACGCTGCTCTGTGACGATGCCGATGCGATGACCGAGGCGGTGCTGCACCATCTCGGTATCGCCGTTCTTCCCGGCTGGTGCGCGGTGCCCCATCTGCAGAGCGGGCGGCTGGTGCATATCCTGCCGGACTTCGCCATCCCCTCCCTGCCGCTCAACATCGTCTATCCGAACGCCAACTGGATGTCGAACCGGGCACGGATGTTCTGCGACCTGGTGATCGAACATGCTGATATGCTGGCGGCCGAGATCTGGCCGGATCAGCGGTGACGGGTCAGAGCTTGCCGAGCATGTCCTCTTCCGGATAGCAGGTCGGCGTCACGCCGGTCTTCTCCTGCCAGCGGCCGATCGACCGGCGGGTCTTGTATCCCGGCAGCCCGTCGATCTTGCCGACATCGTGACCCATCTTGCTCAGTCGCTTCTGCATGTGCTCGACATCGGACCGATACATGTGGCCGACCTTGCCCCAGGGGCCGGAGAAGGCGCCGGATCCATAGGCGATACGGTCAGAGAGATTGCCGATGAACAGCGCGTAGAGATCGGAATTGTTGTATTCCTTGATGACGTAGAAATTGGGCGTCACCACGAATTCCGGCCCGTGCCGTCCGGCAGGGACAAGCATCATGGCGGCGGCCTCCAGCTCCGCTTTCGGAAAATCCTTGCCGGAGATCCGCGCAATGCCGAGCGAGGCCCACTGCGAAATCGGCTGTGCGAGATCCGGTCCCTCCTGGGCGCAGGAGACGCCTTTGGGGATGGTAACTTCGTAGCCC
>JAESFG010000370.1_pt1 | contig 58428 bp, 74 predicted proteins | sample 9269371 | NCBI WGS metagenome assembly JAESFG01 (sample SAMN14506227, study PRJNA617093) | algae metagenome | isolation source: Aetokthonos hydrillicola CCALA 1050 (B3-Florida) and co-occurring... | place: USA: South Carolina | collected 2013-01-01 | reverse complement strand
TCACCCCTGCCTTGTCTCACCGTCCCTCATTCCGCCGCGACCGCGGCACCCGGCCCCGACACCGCCTCGATCTGCCAGCGCGCATCGAGCCGCCGCCAGGTCGCGAGCGCCTGCCCGACGATCTGGTCCATGTTGTAATAGCGATAGGTCGCGAGCCGTCCGACAAAGGTGACGTCGTCGCAGACCCGCGTGAGCGCGTCATAACGCTTGAACATCGCCTGCGCCTCGACATTGGGGATCGGGTAGTAGGGATCGCCCTCGGCCGCGGGATATTCGCGGGTGATGCTGGTGACCGGCGCGATCTGACCGGTCAGGTGCTTGTATTCGGTGATCCGGGTATAGGGCACGTCGTAATCGGGGTAGTTCACCACCGCGACCGGCTGCGCCTGTTCGACCGGCAGCGTCTCGTGCTCGAAGCGCAGCGACCGGTAGGGCAGCTTTCCCAGCCGATGGCCGAAATACTCGTCGACCGGGCCGGTCCACACGAGGTGATCCCAGGTAATGTCTGCCGGGAGATCATCATAGGCGATCCCGGTCATCACATCGATCCGCGGATGATCTAGCATGGCGGCGAACATGGCGGTGTAGCCCTCGGCCGGCATGCATTGGAAGGTGTCGGTGAAATAGCGATCGTCGGTATTGGTGCGCGCAGGCACCCGCGCCGCAACACTCTTGTCGAGCGCGCTGGGATCGACCCCCCACTGCTTGCGGGTATAGCCTTCAAAGAACTTGGCGTAGAGGTCCTCCCCGACCTGCGCCACCACCTGATCGCGCGAGGAGCGGATCTCGGGAACCGGCACCGCCACCGACGCGAGATAGGCAGCGGCCGCTTCGTCATCGGCAAGATCGAGCCCGTAGAGCGCGTTCAGTGTGGTGCGATTGATCGGCATCGGCACCAGCTGGCCATCGACCTCGGCGAGCACGCGATGTTCGTAGGCCCGCCAGGCGGTGAAGCGCGACAGGTAATCGAGAATGTCGCGGCTGTTGGTGTGGAAGATGTGCGGGCCGTACTTGTGCACCAGCACACCGCCCTCGTCGAAGTGGTCGAAGGCATTGCCGGCAATATGGTCGCGCTTGTCGATCACCAGCACCGAACGGCCCGATTCTGCGGCGATCCGCTCGGCCATTACCGAGCCTGCAAAGCCCGCGCCAACCACCAGCACATCGTAATGGCGCCGGGTCCGCACACGCGCCGGGGCCAGCGTGGCCGCGAGTCCCGCATCGAGCATCTGCGCGATGCGCGAGGCGATCCCGTCCCAGCTCTTGTCGGCAAGACACGCCTTGGCCTCGGTCCGCCACCGCGACCGCGCCTCGGCGTCGGCGGCAAGCAATTTCTCGGCGGCAGCCACGAACTGCGTGGGATCGGCCGCGATGCGGATGCTGGCACACTCGCCATAATCCGCGACCACGTCCTTGATCGGGGTCGAGACCACCGGAAGGCCGCAGGCCATGTATTCGGGGGTCTTGGTCGGGCTGATGAAGGCGGTCGAGGCGTTGAGCGCGAAGGGCATCAGCGCCACGTCCCAATGCCCGGCATAGGCGGGCAGCGCGGCATAGTCCTTGCCCCCCAGCCAGTGGATGTTGGGCGCCTTCGGCAGATTGTCCGGGCTGATCTTGACCACCGGGCCGACCATCACGAACGACCAGTCTGGCCGCGCTTCGGCCATGTCGGCAAGCAGGGCGAGATCCATGCGCTCGTCGATGACCCCGTAGAAGCCGAGCCGCGGGTGCGCAATCGCGGCCTGATCGGCGGGGTCGGCAAGCCGCTGCCGCGCGCCCGCGAAATGCTCGACATCGACCCCTGAGGGGAAGCAATGGATGTTGTCATGCCGCCCGGCGCGCGCTTCGTAGAGGCTGCGTCCACCGCACAGGACAATGTCCGCACGCGCCATCAGCGCGCTCTCGCGCTGCGCGATGTCGGCCGGGGCGAAGGCGAAATTGGCGAGCTCGTCCATGCAGTCATAGACCACCAGATCGGGCTCGGCCGCCGCGCCGAAGCGCAGCATCATGGGGGTGTAGTACCAGAAGATCACCCGGCCGGCATGCCCGGCGAGCTCGTCCGCCAGCAGCCGGGCGAGCGCGGCGTCCTCGCCCGCTTCGTCGAGCCCTTCGGGAAGCACCGGGACTACCCGCATGATCCCGCCATCGAGTACGGTCCGCAAACTCGCTGCGCCCGTGCTGCCGGGTTCGCGCCGGGGTTCTTCCCAGTAGACCACGTCGAAGTTGCGCGCGAGCCGGGTCAGGATGTGCTGCGGCCGCTGGAACACCAGGTTCCAGGGGAGATGCGAGAAACAGACGATCACCGGGCGCGGCGCGGGGCCTGACGTGGGGCTGTGCTGAGGGGTGCGGTGCATCGCGAGGGTCTCCGGGCTCGAAGGGGACCTTCCGCCGGACGGCAGGAGGCAAGGGGGTCGTCGTGACGACATCCCCCCTCTAGCGCGCCTGGCCGCGGAGCTGTTTTACATAGGTGGGCGGCACAGGTTGGGTCGAAATGGCGGGGGTTGGGAACCCATGTTGTGGGGGCACCGGCAGCCTGGGCGCAGTCTTGATCGCAGCGGGGCACAGCGTTCTGCCGTCCGATCAGGGAGCCTCGGCCATGACCTCATTCATCATCACCAATCTTCTGCCCTTCTGGATCCTCGGCGTGCCGCTGGTGATCGCACTTGCCAGCTGGGCACGGATGCCGCGCCAGAGCCAGCTTGCGCCGGTCGACCGTCGCGGGCGCGACCGCGATTACGGCAGCAATGACCCGCAGCGCCCCGCTGTCTGACCCCCAGCCCTGACGCCTTCAACCCAGGAAACACCCATGTTCAGCCACAACAAGCGCCTGCAATACACCGTCCGCGTAGCCGAACCGAACCCGGCGCTCGGCTCGCTGCTGCTCGAACAATTCGGCGGTCCCGACGGCGAGCTTGCCGCGGCGATGCGCTACTTCACGCAAGGCCTCGCCGAGGACGATCCCGGCCGCAAGGACCTGCTGCTCGATATTGCCACCGAGGAACTTTCGCACCTCGAGGTGATCGGCTCGATCGTCGCCATGCTCAACAAGGGCGCGAAGGGCGATCTCGCCGAAGGCGCGCTCGAGGAGGCCGAACTCTACCGTTCGCTCACTTCGGGCGGGAACAGCCACACCCAGGCGATCCTCTATGGCGGAGGGCCCTCGCTCACCAATTCCTCGGGCGTGCCGTGGACCGCGGCCTATATCGACTCGCGCGGCGAGCCGACCTGCGACCTCAGATCCAATATCGCTGCCGAAAGCCGCGCCAAGATCGTCTATGAGCGGCTGATCGCGATCACCGACGATCCGGGGATCAAGGACGCTCTGGGTTTCCTGATGACGCGCGAAATCGCGCACCAGAAGAGCTTCGAGAAGGCGCTCTACGCGATCACCGACAACTTCCCCCCGGGCCGCCTTCCGGGCACGCCGCCGTTCGACAGCATGTATGTCAACGCCTCGACCGGCCCGGGCGACACCAACGGCGCGTGGAACACCGGGCCGGAATGGGAGCGGATCGAGGATGTCGAGGCCGCGGGTCCGGTCGATGGCGGCGAAGGCACCGCACAGGTCGATCTGCCTGCCGACCAGCTCAAGACCCTCCAGGCGATGATCGAACGGACCGCCTCGGATCCCGAGCTCGATCCGCTGACCGGCGCCGAACTCGGCAGCAGCGAGCAGTAAAGGAAGCGAAGAACGTGGCGCAGAGCGCGTTTTTCGGCCTGACGGCCAGCCTGATCGCCGGTGCGATGACCGGGATCGGCGGGCTGATCGCAGGAAGGGGCGGCGTGCCCGACGACCGGCGGCAGAACCTGTTGATCGGGTTTGCCGCCGGGGTGATGATCGCCGCCGCCGTGTTCTCGCTGATCGTCCCGGCGGTGGTGCGCGCCCAGGCCGGCGGCGGCTCGGCGGGCGGCGCCATCATTGGCGTTACCCTCGCGGTGGCGGTCGGCGCGCTCGCCATCGGGCAGCTGGGCGGGCTGCTCGAGCGGCTCGCTGCCAGCGGTTTCGCCCTGCCGCGCGATCCCGAACACCGCCGGGCCGTCCTGATCATCCTTGCCATCACGCTCCACAACCTGCCCGAAGGCACCGCCGTGGGCCTCAGCTTCATGTCGGGCGATCCGCAGCTCGGCTGGGCGACGATGTTCGGTATCGGCATCCAGAACATTCCCGAGGGCATGGCCGTGGCCGCCGTCCTGATGGCAATGGGCTGGAGCCCGCAGCACAGCGGATTTGCCGCGCTGGCGACCGGGCTGGTCGAGCTGGTTGGCGGTGCGCTCGGCGTCGGCATCGTCGCGCTTTCGCAAGCCGCGCTCCCCTGGGCGCTGGGCTTTGCCGCCGGCGCCATGCTGTTCGCCGCACTGGCCGCGATGCTGCCCCATGTCCGCCGCCGCATCGAACACGGCTCGGCCACCCCGGCCGTGATGGTCGGGCTCGCGCTGATGATGGTTCTCGACCTTTCCTTGGGGTGATCGCGCCCCGCCCGCCCTTACCTGCAGGAGTTTCCCAATGTCCAAGATCGTCCCCGCGCTCGAAGAAGGCGACCTGCCCGGCCTCGAAGCCGATCTCGAGCCCAAGCCCGATTGGGAGCCGCGCTACCCCGGCTCGGGCCGGCTCGACCGCAAGGTGGCGATCATCACCGGCGGGGATTCGGGCATCGGCCGCGCGGTTGCGGTGCTGTTCGCACGCGAAGGCGCCAATGTCGTCATTGCCTATCTCGAAGAAGAGGAAGACGCGCTGCGCACCGCCGAAATGGTCGAGGACGAAGGCAGCCGCGCGGTGCTGATCGCCGGAGACATCGGCGACAGCGACCATTGCCGCGAAATCGTCGATCTTGCGATCCGCAAGTTCGGGCAGATCGATATTCTCGTCAACAACGCGGGCGAACAGCACCCCGACAAGGACGTCACCGAAATCTCGCGCAAGCAATTGAAGCGCACCTTCCAGACCAATGTCTTCGGCATGTTCTACATGGTGCAGGCGGCGATGCCCTATCTCGAGCGCGGGGCGGCCATCATCAATTGTACATCGGTGACGATGTACCAGGGTGCCTCGGAACTGCTCGACTACTCGGCGACAAAGGGCGCGATCACCGCCTTTACCCGGTCGCTTTCGCAGAACCTCGCCGAGCAGGGAATCCGCGTCAACGGCGTGGCGCCGGGACCGATCTGGACGCCCCTCAACCCCTTCGGCGGCGCGAGCAAGGAGAAGCTTGCCGACTTCGGCGAGAGCACCCCGATGGGCCGCGCGGGCCAACCCAACGAGATCGCGCCCAGCTTCCTGTTCCTGGCCTGCGAGGATTCCAGCTACATGAGCGGTCAGGTGCTGCACCCCAACGGCGGCACCATTGTCGGCAGCTGAGGCACGAGGACGGCAGGAGACCGCATAATGATGATCGACTGGATCACGGTCGCCGGGACCATCGGTGCAACCGCCTCGGTCGCGAGCTTCACCCCGCAAGCGTGGAAGATCATCCGCAGCCGATCGGCCGAAGGGCTGTCGCTGCGGATGTTCGCGCTCACCAGCCTCGCCTTTGCGGCCTGGACGACCTTCGGATTGCTCAAGGGGGAATGGACGCTGGTGATCCCCAACGCGATCTGCCTCGTTCTCGCGCTGTTCATCCTGGCGATGATCGCGCTGCCCGATCACAAGACCGAGAAGGTCGCCGAGACGCTCGACCCGAAAAGCTGACGGCCCCGCACGCGGATGCGCGCAGGGCCGCCGGATCGATCAGTAGGTCACGCCGTAATAGGTGTAGACCTGCTGGTTGTACTGCTCGTCAAACGACGGTTCCTGATCGCCGTAACGAGGCGCTTCCTGGAGCCGATCCTTGTCGAGGTCGACGGCATAGCCGCCTTTCTCGACATCGTAACGCAGCATTTCCCACGGGATCGGGTAATAGTCGGCACCGATGCCGAGGAACCCGCCGAACTGCAGCACGGCATGTTCGACCTGGCCGGAAAGCTTGTCGACCATGAAGTGGCTGATCGTGCCAAGCCGTTCCCCGTCCATGTCGTAAACGGCCGTGCCTTCGACCTTGTTCGAAGCGATCAGTTCGCTCGTCTCGTCGGTGTTGATCATATCTGCCATCATCTGTCCTCCTGTGATTGGCGGCGCTCAGGCTGTGGCGGGGGTGCGGCGGCGACATTCACATAGGTCAACGCACGCCGCCCGGCCGGCCACTTTGCCCCGAGCCGCCGCTGGCGCGCGACCAGTGTCGTCAGGCGAGCGCCGGGGGCAGGCTGAACAGCGCGGCAAAGCGCAGCGCGAGCGCACGGTCGCCGACGATCGCGAGTGCACCGTCGGCCTCGAGCGACTCCCACGGTACGCCGGCATAGAGCCCGGCGGCGATGATGTCGGCAGAACGCGCGCGGAAAACCGCATCCGCGCTCTCGATGGCTCCGCGCCGGATCGGCAATTGGCCCCCTTGCGGCTGCGCAAGGAAGCTCTCTTCGCCGATGACGAAACCGATCGTGCCGGTGAATGCCGCGCAGCCCTCGCGGTCGAGCATGGTGCGCAGGCTCAACATCAACGACACCGCCGAAAGCGGCAGGCGCGGATCGTGCCCGGCGCCTTGCGCTGCCCAGCGCCCGATCTCCTGGATCATCGGCTCGGCGGCGAGGCCCCAGCGCGTCAGCTCGTAAACCTGCGCCTTGCCCGGCGGCGGCAGGTTGCGGCGGACAAGCACGCCGGCGCCTTCGAGCGCGCTCAGCCGCTCGGTCAGCACCTTGGCCGAGATGCCCGGCAGCTGCGCGCGCAGGTCCGAGAAACGCCGCGCCCCGAGCATCAGTTCGCGCACCACCAGCAGCGCCCATCGCTCGCCAATCACCTCCAATCCGAAAGCGGTGCCGCAAGCATCGTTGTACCAGCGCCCGTGTCCGCTGGCGGCGCTGCCCGCGCGCTTCGTCGCGTTTTTGGTTACCTTTGGTAATTCCATAGTTGACTTACGTAACCCCCAGCCGGAGACAACGCAAGGGAGCGAGTCGCAAAGGCTCGCGAGAGGAGAGGATAAGCCCATGTATATCGACGGTTTTGTTATTCCCGTGCCGAGCGGCAATCGGCAGGCCTTCATCGACCACGCCCGCACCGCGGACAGTGTCTTCATGGAGCTGGGTGCCTTGCGGGTGGTCGAATGCTGGGCCGACGATGTGCCCGATGGCAAGGTCACCGATTTCCGCCGCGCGGTCGATGCCGAAGCAGGCGAGGAAATCGCCTTCAGCTGGATCGAGTGGCCCGACAAGGCGACCCGCGATGCCGCCTTCGCCAAGATGATGAGCCCGGATTTCGACGACCCGCGCATGGATGTGGCCAAGAACGCCATGCCCTTCGACGGCAAGCGGATGATCTTCGGCGGCTTCACCCCGGTCGTGGATCTGCCCGAGTGAGCGGGGCGGCAGGCCCGGCCGCGACGCATGGCGATTTTACCTGGCACGAGCTGATGACCGATGATCCCGCCAGTGCGCAGGCGTTCTATGCAAGGATTTTCGGCTGGCGGTTCGAACCGGGCGAGGTCGCCGGGCGCAGCTACAGCGTGATCCACGCCGGCGACATTGCAATCGGCGGAATCCTCGGGCTCGATGCCGGGATGCGCGCGGGCGGCGCGCGGCCGGTCTGGGCGGGCTATGTCGCGGTCGAAGCGCTCGCCGCCGCCGGCGAAGACGTGCGCCGCCGGGGCGGGACGATCCTGATGGAGGGGCTGATGATCCCCGGCATGGGCGACTTCGCCCTCGCCGCGGACCCCGAGCAGCTGCCCATCTACCTCATGGAATACGAGACTGCTCCGCGCGCCCCGCAATGGCCTCCCGCGCCGGGCACCTGCGCCTGGAACGAACTGGCAGTGCGCGATCCCGGCGCGGCGCTCGCCTTCCACGGCGGGCTGTTCGGCTGGCGGCAGGAAGGCGAATTGCCGATTGGCGAACACGGCGCCTATCGCTTCATCTACAATGGCGCGAGGATGATCGGCGCGGTCATGCCGGTAGGCGATACCGGGACGCCGGTCGGCTGGACCTTCTATTTCGTCGTTCCCGACATCGATGCTGCGGCAACCCAGGTTAGAGAGAACGGCGGAACGCTGCTCCACGAACCGCAGGAAATTCCTGGCGGCGACTATTCGCTGTCGGCGAGCGATCCGGCGGGCGCGCTGTTCGGCATGGTCGGCCCGCGAATCGCGAAGGGAGGGGAGCGGTGATGCACAAGAACACCATCTGCCTGTGGTATGACGGCGAGGCCGAGGAGGCCGCGCGCTTCTACGCCGAGGTCTTTCCCGACAGCCGCCTCGATGCCATCTACCGCGCGCCGAGCGACTACCCCAACGGCAAGGTGGGCGACGTGCTCACCGTGCAGTTCACCGTGCTCGGCATCCCCTGCCTCGGGCTCAACGGCGGCCCGACCTTCCCGCAGACCGAGGCCTTCAGCTTTCAGGTCATGACCGAGGACCAGGCCGAAACCGATCGGTACTGGGACGCGATCGTCGGCAACGGCGGGCGCGAGAGCGCCTGCGGCTGGTGCAAGGACCGCTGGGGCGTGAACTGGCAGATCACCCCGCGCACTCTCACCGAGGCGCTGGCGGCGGGCGGCGCGCAAGCCGCACGCGCCTTTGCCGCAATGATGCCGATGGGCCGGATCGACGTCGCGGCGATCGATGCCGCGCGCAGGGGAGACGCCTGATGCGCACAATCCACGCCGGCGCCTTCGTCTCACTCGACGGTGTGATCCAGTCCCCCGGCGGCCAGCAGGAGGACACCACCGGCGGCTTTGCCTCGGGCGGCTGGGTGTTCGGCCTGTGGGACGACGTGGTGGGCGAGACGGTCGATACGCTGTTTGGACGCGACTATGACCTGCTGCTCGGGCGGCGCACCTATGACATCTTTGCGGGCTACTGGCCCTATGTCGATCCCGAGAGCGAGAACGGCGGCGACATGGCGCGGGCCTTCACCGCCTGCCGGAAATATGTGCTCTCGCGCGGCGCGCCGCAGCTCGACTGGGCGAACAGCCACCCGCTGCGCTCGATCGACGAGATTGCCGCACTCAAGCAGACCGACGGCCCCGATCTGGTCATCCAGGGGTCCAGCACGCTCTATCCGCCGCTGCTCGCCGCCGGGCTGATCGACCGGGTGACGCTCATGATCTTCCCGCTGGTGCTCGGGCCGGGCAAGCGGCTGTTCGGTACAGGGATGGCGCCCGGTCTGCTCGAGCTCGTCGAGCAACGCGCCGGCGCGCGCGGCGTGGTGGTCGCGACCTATCAATGGCGCGGGCCCCTGCCCTCGATGGCCGAGGTCTCGCCCCCGCCGATGGACAGCCCGCGCGAGGCGGCACGGCAGGAAGCGATGGCGCAAGGGCGGTGGTGAGCCGCATCAGCCTCGTTCTGGCGGGCGCGGTCGCGCTCGGCGTGTCGCCCGCACTCGGCGCGAAAGACTCGCGCCGGTCGCCGATTATCGTCAGCCCTGCCCCCGCCAGCCCGGGGCAACGCCCCGATGCGCAGGCCGCCGATCCTGCCGCGCGACTTTCGCGCGCCCGCGCCAACCTGCTCGCGCTCAGGGCCGGACACCTGTCAGTCGCGCAGCTGACCTCGCAGGAGCTTCAGGACGTGATCGATTTCGAGCGGCTGGTGTCCGCCGATCCGATCGGCGGTCCCACCGAACCGCGCCAGCAATGCGTTGCTGAAGAGGTGCGCCGATTGGGCGGTAAGCCGTCGCGACTGGCGTGGCAGGTGATTGCGCTCAAATGCCGGTAACCACCTGCCGCGTGAACGTATTTCGTCGCACAAGCATGACTGTCTGTCGAAGCATGACGGCGTGACTTCGGGTTTGTGACTGATTTCTAACATAGTTTGGGGCTGCGATCCCGCGTCTCCGCAGAACCTCTTCTCAGGCGACGGCCTGCGGGCTGATGGCTCTTCGCTGACATGCGCAGAAGACAGGGGGGCTCCCGCCACCCGGCAAGGTCGTTCCCTTGGGTGCGATCCGGACCGGAGCCTCAACACTATGGGAGAGTTGATGTGAAGATGAAGCGCAATGCGTCGCAAGCCCTCCAGATAAGGCTGATGCTGGGCGCCGGCATGATCGGGCTCGGCGCCGGACTGGCTGCGGCCCCCGCCATCGCGCAGGACGCCGCGGTAGACAGCGCAGAAACGCCCGAAAACGCCGATGCCGGCAGTCCGATCGTCGTGACCGGCACCCGCATTCAGCGACCGGAAGCGGCAACCGCCACGCCGATCGTCGCGGTCACGCGCGAAAACATCATCCAGTCCGGCGTCACCAATGTCACCGAGCTGCTGTCGCAGACCCCGGCGCTGTTCAACTCGGAAGACAATTTCGATGCCGCCGGCTCGCAGGCGCGCACTGGCGCCGCGGGGGTGAACCTCCTCAACCTGCGCAACCTCGGCGCCAACCGCACGCTGGTGCTGGTCGACGGCCGCCGCCATGTCGCGGGCGTTTCAGGCGAGGCAGCGGTCGACATCAACACCATCCCCGTCAGCCTGATCGAGCGGGTCGACGTGCTCACCGGCGGGGTCTCCTCGATCTACGGCGCGGACGGCGTCTCGGGGGTGGTGAACTTCATCATGCGCCGCGACTTCGAAGGGATCGACGTGCGTGCGCAGGGGGGCATCTCCGACGAGGGCGATGCCGAGAACCTGTTCGCCTCTGCCACGCTGGGCACCAATTTCGCCGATGACCGCGGCAACATCACCTTTGCCTACGAGTTCCGCAAGAACGCCCGTGTCGCCTTCGGCGATCGCTATTTCGGGCGGCCCGATGCCGAGCGGCTGGTGCGCAACCCTGCCGACATTCCCGATGACCCGAACATCCCGGACAACATCTTCCTCATCAACCTCGGCTATGCCGACAGCTCGCCCGACGGGGCGCTGGTGATCGACGGCAGCTTCGAACCGCGCTTCCGCGGCGATGGCCGCCCCTACAATCGCGGCATCTTTCTCGAACAGTCGGGCTTCCTTGCGCAGGGCGGCGACAACACCTCGATCAACGACTACCAGGGCGACCTGCAGGCCGGGACCGAGAACCACGCTTTCAACGCCTTCCTGACCTTCGACATCACGCCCGACGTTCGCCTGTTCGCCGAAGGCAAGTATGTGAAAACCGACAATTTCACCGTCGCCCAGCCGAGCTTCGACTTCTTCACCTTCGTCTCCGAAGACAACCCGCTGATCCCCGCCAATGTGCGCGCAGCGGGCCTGGGCGAGTTCGGCGGGCTGCTGTTCAACCGTGACAATTTCGATCTCGGCACCCGCAACGAGATCTTCGCGCGCGATCTCTATCGCGGCGTGATCGGCCTCGACGGGCGCCTGTCCGACCGGGTGCGGTTCGAGGCGAGCTATGTCTATGGCCGTAACGACACCCAGTTCACCTCGACCAACCAGCGCATCGAGGACCGCTATTTCGCCGCGCTCGACGTGATCGACGTCGGCCAGTTCACGACCGGCACCCCCAACGGCGTGTTCGACTGCCGGGTCAACCGTGACGGCGGCGCCGTGGTCGATGCCGGCAACGGCAATTATGGGCAGGCGCCGCAAACCTTCACGCCGGGCCAGTGCGTTCCGCTCAACCTGTTCGGCGCCGGCGTGGCGAGCCCGGCCGCGCTCGATTTCGTGCTGACCGATACCTCGAACCGCTACCGCATCGAACAGCATGTGGTGAATGCCTTCATCTCGGGCGATTTCGGCAACCTGTTCGAATTGCCCGGCGGCGCGGTGGGCTTCGCCTTCGGCGGCGAGTATCGCAAGGAGAGCAGCGACTTCCGCCCCGATGCGATCTCCACCCAGGTGAGCACCTTCGATCCCAACACCGGCGTGCTTGCCGATCTCGCGCTGCTCGGCCGGGAAACCGGCGAGTTCGACGTTTAGGAAGCCTTCGGCGAGATCAACGTGCCGATCCTGTCCGACCGGCCGTTCTTCGAGCTGCTCGAATTCACCGTCGCAGGCCGCTATTCCGACTACTCGACCGTGGGCAGCACCGAGGCGTGGTCGGTCAACGGCCAGTGGGCGCCGATCCGAGACATCCGCTTCCGCGGCGGCTATTCGGAATCGGTGCGCGCGCCGAACATCACCGAGCTGTTCGCGCCGCGCACCGGCACCTTCTCGTTCCTCGACGACCCCTGCAGCCCGGTCAACATCAACCAGGGCACCGGTTTCCGGCGCGACAATTGCCGGACGCTGATCACCAGCCTCGGCGGCAATCCCGACACCTTCGATTTCGACAGCGACATCGCCTCGAGCGCGAGCCTCGAAGGGATCGTCTCGGGCAACCGTGCGCTGAGCGAGGAAAGCGCGCGCACCTGGACCGCAGGCGTGGTGCTCGAACCCGCCTTCGTCCCCGGCCTGCTGATCACCGCCGACTGGTACGACATCCGCCTGACCGACGCCGTGCGCACGCCGAGCCTTACCGAGACGGCGGAATTCTGCGTCGATTCGGCCACGCTGCAGAACGTGTTCTGCGATGCCATCACCCGCGCGCAGGGCACTGCTTTCGTCACGTCCTACACTCTCGCGCCGCAGAACGTCGCCTTCATCGAGACCGCGGGGGCGGACGTGACCGTGCGCTACGGTTTCGAGCCGGGTGACGGCAAGCTCGGCCGCTTCGACATCGGGGCGACGGTCGGATATCTCGACAAGTTCAGCTTCCTGCCGGCCAACGGCGGCATCGTCGACGAAGAGCGCGGCGAGATCGGCTTTCCCGAATGGAGCGGCACCGCCGACTTCACCTGGACGCTCGACAACGTCTCGCTCAACTACGGGCTCCAGTACATCGGCTTCCAGCGCCGCTACGAGATCGACGCGACCGCCCCCGATGCCGACCCGGATATCGCCGCGCCCGAATTCCTCCGGCTCGACGATCGTTTCGTGCACGACCTGCGCGCCGAAATCTCTACCGATGCGCGCGATGCGAGCTTCTTTGTCGGGGTGAACAACCTGACCGATCAGCGGCCTGCGCGCGGGCTCTCCGATGCGCCGGTCGGCTGGCTGGGGCGGTTCTTCTACGCCGGGATCCGCATCAACACCGACAAGCTCGGGTTCTGAAGCTACCGGGCGGGGGCGCCGTTCGGATGAAACCGACGGCGCCCCGCTCTCAGCGTCGCCTCAGCGCCAGCGCCAGCGTGCCCGCGACAAGGCTTGCGCCCGCAAGCGAGGCCAGAGGGCGTGTCCGCAGCGCGGTGTAGAGGCTGGTGCGCCGCATTGCCTGATCGCCATAGACCTCGCCCTCGCCCCCGCCGGTGTAGAACCCGCCGGGGGTGGTCGTCTTGGGCGAGCTGGTGTCGCGCGCGGTGGCGTAGAAGGCCGACGTGAACACCCGATCGGCGAGATCCGGAAGTAGGGCCGCGAACAGCGTCATGGCTCGTCCGCCCCCGCCGACCAGCAGATCGCGCACGGGGTGTTCGGCTGCGCGGCAGATCGCCGCCGCGACGAGATCGGGCGAGTAGACCGGCGGCGGCACCTTGGCGCGCGCCTTCATCAGATTGAGCGCGTGCCCGGCAAAGGGCGTGTTGATCCCGGCGGGCTGGATCAGGGTCACCGAAACCGGTGCCTTCTCGTGCATCAGTTCGAGCCGCAGCGAATCGATATGGCCTTTCACCGCATGCTTGCTTGCCGTGTAGGACGACAGCAACGGTGACGGGATCTGCGAGGCGAGCGAACCGGTCGTGATCAGCGCGCCGCCATGCGCCTTCAAATGCGGCAGCGCCTCGGTCGCGCCATGGACCACGCCCCAGTAATTGGTCTCGAACACCAGCCGGTGATCCTCATCGGAAATCTCCTCGAGCGTCGCATAGGCGCCGATCCCGGCATTGTTGACCCAAGTATCGAACCCGCCGTGGCGTTCGATCACGGCGGCAACCGCGCCGCGCACGTCTGCCCGCTGCGAGACGTCGGCGCTGATCGTGTCGCAGCGCCCGCCGGCCTCGCGGATCTGCGCAGCGGCGGCCGCCAATCCCTTCTTGCGGCGCGCGAGGATCACCACATTGGCCCCGCGCCGGGCCGCGCGCTTGGCGGTGGCAAGCCCGATGCCGGATGACCCGCCGGTGATGACGATGGTCTGGTCCCGTAGCGGCTTCAGTTTCATGGCGGGCTTCCTTGAATTGGCAAACGGCGCCCCCGCGACGCCAATGGGCCGGGCCACCGGGGCGCTCCTTAAACTGCATCAGGGCGCCGACACTGCGACCAAGATAACCACTCGTCCGCGCGCAGCCCCGATCCAGCGCGCGGGTGTTGCCCAAGCAGGTTAGGGTCGAATTTCGGATCATCGCTAGTTTCTGCGACCGCCTTGCCGGATCGACGAGGAACAGCAGAAATGATCGATAATATATTTGCGGCCAAGAAAAAGGCCACATCGCAGACGAACGCTCGCTTTAAACAAGCGCCTTCGCTTTATTCGCGCGCAGAACTGATGCGCACGCTTGTTGAGCATGTCAATCAGCCCGATTTTCCTTGCGTCGGTGCAAAGGCTGCGTTGGCCTGTGGCGGGCTTACCGTGCTTACCGCAGGCGCCATCACGCAGTCGGCCGACGATCCCCGCCTCCACGATGCGCTGGTGCGGGCAGGCCGGAGCGCGGGCGAAGACGGGCCCGATTTCCGCAGTCTTGCGGTGGTCTTCGCTGGACCGGTCGATCTCGACGAGGCTTGTTTCGAAGCCGCATTGTGGGGCCGTCTTGGCGCGCTGCTCGCGATCGACCGCGCGCGCGGAATGCGCCGCCCGGCGGGCTTCAGCGAGGATCCCGCCCATCCCGACTTCGCGCTCGGTTTCGGCGGTCATCCCTTTTTCGCGGTCGGGCTCCATCCCGGCGCCTCGCGCCGGGCGCGGCGTTTGCGCTTTCCCGCGATCGTCTTCAATTCGCACGAACAGTTCGCGCGGCTGCGCGCTGCGGACCGGTATGAGCGGATGCGCGCAGTGATCCTCGCGCGCGACGAGGCATTCGACGGCAAGCCCAACCCGATGATCGCGCGCCACGGCGAGGTCAGCGAGGCGCGGCAGTATAGCGGGCGCGCGGTGGCGGACGATTGGGCCTGTCCTCTGGCCATGGCTGATCGCCGGTGACCGCGCGGATCGCGCCGCGCAGCGGCGTGGCGGTGCGTCTCGCCGCGGGCGAGATCCTCACCGTGATCGATCCGGAAGGGGGGCAGGTCAGCGATTTGGTGGCGGTCAGTGCCGCCGACCCGCGCGAAATCCTCTCGAACGGGCGCACCTTCGATTACGAAGAGACGTTGCGGCTCACCACCGGCGCGCGGCTGTGGTCCAACCGGTCGCGGGTGATGCTGACAATCATCGCGGACAGCGCGCCGCAGCACGATTTCCTGCTGACGCCCTGTTCGATCGATACCTTCCGCCATTTCTACCCGGACAAGCCGTTGCACCGCGGCTGTTTCGGCAATCTGGCCGAAGCGCTGGGGATCTACGGCGTGGAGCCGGACGCGATCCCGACCGCTTTCAATATCTTCATGAATGTCCGGTTCGATGCCGACGGTAGGCTCGCGGTGCTTCCGCCCGGGACGCGCGCGGGCGACCGGATCGAGCTGAGGGCCGAGATGGATCTGATAGTGGGGCTGACGGCCTGTTCGGCCTATGCTTCCAACGGAGGCAGCTTCAAGCCGATCGACTACGTCGTTACGCCGGGCTGAGCGGCGCGGGGCCTAAGCCCTGCGCCGCTCAGGTTTGGACGCCTATTGCTCCTGCGACAACGCGGCCGATGGCTGCCCGCTGCCATTGCTGCTGCCTGCGATGGTCTCGTCCACACGGCCCACCAGGTCGTCCTTCTGGTGGCGAACCTCATCGCCCGCCTTCCGCATGGCGCTGCGTGCGCTGTCCATGGCCTGTTGGCCAATGCCGCCGACATATTCGGCCTCGGTGCGGGTTGCGGGAAGCGCCGATCCGGCCACCGCGCCGACGAAGGCCGCCGCAAGGCCGCTCACCAACGGGTTTTCGTAGTAGAATGCCTTGGTACCCGAGACCGCCTGCTGGGCCGCTGCGCGCGACTGCGCGGCCAGCGCCGACGCGCCCTCGCTTGCCTTGGCACCCGCTTTTGCGCCGCCGTCGCGCAGCCGCTCGGTCGCGGCATCGAGCCGCTGGCGCCAGCTGTGCGCGTCCTCGTCATGACCCTGCTCGATCATGAAATAGCTTGCACGGGCATGATCACGGCGACGGCGATAGGCCGCCTCGTCCTCGTCCCGCTCGGGTTGGAGGGCCGCCATGTGCGCGACATAGCTGCGGTGATCATTGGCCGACCAGGCATCGGTGCGGTCGTGCCCGAGCCCGTTGTCGGCCTGCTTGCGACCGGTCCCGAACGACGGGGCCTTGGCATCCTTCTCCGACACCAGCCACAGTCCGCCGAGCGCGATCATCGCCAGCGCGATGGGATTGCGGCGCGCGGTATCGAGCACGGCGCGCGCATTGACCCCGTTCTGATCGGCCTTGTCGAGCAGCGAATTCACCACATTGCGGGCCGTGAATTCGCCGCCGATCTGCTCGACCGTGCGGCTCATCTCGTCCTGCGTCGCGCGGATGTCGCGCTCGATTTCCTCAGGGGTCCTCTCGTCGGTGCTATCGGGCATTGTGTCCTCCGGAATGATGCAGCTCGCCGGTGACGGCGGCCGGGGTGTCGGCGATGGTATCGATGGTGCGATCGGGCTTCAGGCTGGCGTTGCCGACAGCGCTGCGCCCGGTCGCATAGAGGATGGCGGCCACCACTAGAGTGGCGACGCCGACGATGATGGTGCCGAGCGCCAGGTTCTCGAGCGCGGTGCCGAGCCAGTAGCCGAGGCCCATCAGAAGCACGCCGAAGCCGGCAATGCCGAGCACCGCTGCGCCCAGCATGGCGCCAATCACGCTCTTGATCTCTTGCACGCCTTCGCGGACTTCGGCCTGCATCAGGCTGACCTGCTCGCGTGCGAGATGCGCACCTTGCTGGGTCAGCCGGCCGACGAGATCGACGATGTTGCGGTCCTCGCCGGCGGCGCGCGGCGCGGTGACCGCGGGGTTGCGCGGGGGCTCGGTCACGGCGCGATCCCTTCGATGTCGTTGCCTACGTCCTGCCGCAGGTCGCTGAAGCCGCCTGCCGCGCCCCCGGCCGCATCCTGCTGGCTGACCGGCGCATATTCGGGGCTTTGGAGCCCGCCACCGGCTTCGTCATGGCTCTGCCGGTCCACGCCGGCTCGCAGCACCCGCGCCGCCGCGAAGCCTGCGGCAGCCGACGCGGCAAGGAAGGTCACGGGGTTCGAGCGCGCGAATTGCGCCACCTCGCCCCCGAGATCGGACACGCTGCGACCTTCGACCTGACCGGCGAGCCGATCGATCTGGCGCGCGGCCTGCTGCAGCGCCGTGGCCATCCAGTCGGGCGCATCCGGATTGTTCTGAAGGTCGTCGGCTGCGCTCTGGAGCGCGGCCGAGGCGGAGCCGGCGACCTGCACGACCTCACCCTTGCGGCTTTCGGCTTCCTGCCGCGCGCGATCGGTGACGGTCTGCTTGAGGCGCCCTGCATCTTGCGCGAGTTCGTCTCGCACGCCTGACGTGGTCGCGGATACGCCGCCGTCGGCTTCGGATTGCGGTGTCATCGGAAATCTCCTCGGGTAGGGGAACGACTCCTTACCCGCGCTGGCCCGGCAGGGGATGCACTAAGCGCTCAGATGCCCCGTCAACGCGCCGGAGCGGTCAGGCTAACTTGCTTTACTATATGATTTTTCTGGCCTTTTTCAGGTCTCTCGGCGGATCGCTTGAATGCCGGACATTGGCGCTGGCGCGGTGCCATTTCCAGCTTGCGTTAGAGACGCGGGAAGCGGCGGCGGCAAAGAGAAGCGATGTCGAACATTAGCAAATGTGAAAAGCGGGCCGGCGTGCCGGTCGGTGATGCCGAGCCGAAAACCGCCTCGCCGGCCCCTGAAGCGGCGCGGCATCACGGAGACGTCCGATGAAGCTAGAGGTGCTGCAGCTCGATGACGTCAGCTGCCTTGCCTTCACCTTTGATCGCACGCTCAATCAGGCGCAGGTCGCCGACATGGCGAAGGCCGTCGAGAACGCGATCGCGAGCCGCAAGGAACTGCGGCTCCTGCTCGACCTGCGCCAGACCGAAAGGTTCGAGATGGGCGCCTTCCTTTCGCCGAGCGGGTTTCTTGCAAGCGCGCGGTCGATTGGCCCGGTGAGCCGCTATGCGGTCGTGGGCGCTCCGACCATCGCGGCTGCCGCGGTGGAGGCCTTCGGGACCATTCTGCCGCTCGAATCCCGCGCCTTTTCCGCCGCCGACATCGACGAGGCCCGGCGCTGGGTCGCGGCCCCGACTGTCTGAGAGGATGCCGTAATGAAGCCTGCCCTCTCCCCCGCGCTCGCCGCATTCGCGCTGTTCGGCGTGACTGCGTGCCAACCTGCCGCCGCCCCCTCGTCCGGTGAGCGTGACGCTGCGCCGCAACCGGGCGCCGATTCCATGGCCTCCAATGATCCGGCACCGGGCAAGTCGGCGCGCAGCGCCATCCCCGACCCCGATCCGCGCCCCGTCATGCAGGCGCAGGTCGTGCTCGAGCGACTCGGCTTTGCCCCCGGCGTGATCGACGGCAACACCGGACTGGGGCTCGCCAACGCGCTCAAGGGCTTTCAGGAAGCACAGAGCTTGCCGGTCTCCGGCGCGCTGGACCCGGCGACCCGCGCCGCGCTCTCGCAATGGTCCAATATCCCCGCGACCCGGATCGTTACCATTCCCGCGGACTGGGCCCGGATCGCGTTTGCGCCCCTGCCCGAAGGTCCCGCCGCACAGGCGCAGCTGACGCAGATGGGCTATGAAAGCATCGCCGAAAAGCTCGCCGAGAGGTTTCACACCACGCCGGCGGTGCTTGCCGGGCTCAATCCGGGCGGAAAGCCCGCAGGGGCCGCGGCATCCGGTTCGCCCGCACCCTCGCCGGGCGGCGTTGCCGTCACATTCGCCCCGGGGCAGGAAATCCGCGTGCCCAATGTCGGCGGCGACGCGATCGAACCTGCACGGATCGACAATGCCGAATGGCTCGCTACGCTAAGGGCGCTGGGCGTCGGCACCACCCAGCCGAACGCGGCGCGGATCGTGGTCGACGAAAGCGAGGGCTGGCTCAAGGCCTATGACGGACAGGACCGGTTGGTCGCCATGTTCAGCGTCACCACTGGCTCCGAGCATGACCCGCTCCCGATCGGGGACTGGCAGGTCAAGGGCGTCGCCTATAACCCGCCCTTCCTGTTCAACCCCGACCTGTTCTGGGATGTGCCCGACAGCGAGGAGAAACAGCGCCTGCCGCCCGGCCCCAACAGCCCGGTCGGCGTGGTGTGGATCGACCTCACCAAGGAGCATTACGGCATCCATGGCACGCCTTCGCCCGAAACCATCGGCCGGACTGAAAGCCACGGCTGCGTGCGCCTCACCAACTGGGACGCCGCCCGCCTCGCGCAAATGGTGAGCGGCAGCACCAAGGTCGAGTTCCGGCCCTAACGCGTCGCAAGCTGCTATAAACGCGCATAACCGAACAGTTCGAAATCGCGAGCGAACAGATCATTGATCCGATCAAGCGCTCTCCGCGACATCCGCCCGGCATAGCGCGAATAGGACCGTGGTCGGTGTTGCGCAGGATCCGAAACGTTCTCGATCCGTATGGGCGGCGCATCGATGCCGATAAAGCTGCAGAAGCGGTCGAACTCGCTCCGGAAGGATTCAACCTTGCCGATGAAATCGACTTCGCTCGCGCCGGCATGGGTCCAGTAGTGCGCCGGATGAAGCGGGCAGTTGGTATTGGCTCCGGCCTCGAAAACATCATATTCGGGTAGCTCGCAAATCCACTTGTCGAACATCATTTCCGCGCGGATGACGCGCTGCATATTGCGACTAATTTGATCCCGTACCAGATCCCCGACCCATTTGGGCTCGAACCGCATCCTCGGCTGAATCTCGAAGTCCCGCTGTATCTGCATGAAGCCAGAATAGCAGCGATCATAAGGGTTACGCACAAAGGAGCCTATCTTGGCCACCATCCCGCTTTCGGGCAGAGCGCGGAAGTCAGCTAAGGTCAGGTGCTGGTGAACGACGCGGTTCAAGTGCGGGTTGAAATAAAAGAACCGCGAATATGGGCTCTCGTTATATCTCTCTAGGCATCCATGCGCAGTCTGGCTGGCTGTCTTCCAAGGGGCCAGCAAAGCAAAGCCTTTTTTCAAGGATATGATCATTGATGCCCCTCCCGCTTTGTTGCTGCACGGCTCTTGCATGACCCATAAGGGCAAGGGGACAACGACTCAGCTTCGGAAAACCTCTGAAAGGGCTCATCGGGAACAGTGGCACAAGATTTCGGCAACGCTTGTTGCGGTCTTTTGAACGGCGCAAGCGACTTGGCTTGCCCCTAACCGAACACCCTTCTGCCGCGCGTCACGCGGTCGGACATGGCCATCGTGGTGAGCTGCGCGTTGACGCGGATGCAGCTCGGCATCACGCTGGCATCGGTCACCAGCACGTTGGTGGTGCCGTGCACCCGCTGGTCGAGATCGACCACGCCCTTGGCCGGATCGGCGTTGATGGCATTGCCGCCGTGCGGGTGGCTCGACGACAGCACGACATCGTCGGGTTCGCGGATGGCCTGCTCGAAATGCGCATCGATCTGCGCATCGCTCATCCCGGCGCGCAGCGTTTCGCCCTTGAGCAGCGCGGGATAGACCTCCTGCGCGCCGCCCGCAAAGTGCACCTTGGTGAGCGTGGCGAGCGCGCGGCGCAGCACCGCCAGATCCTCCGGCTGGAGCCTGAAGCCGAGCTTGCCGCCCTTGATCGTGCCGCGCCGGTCGGCCGGGAACAGCACGCCCGCCGAGGCCAGGCGGTTGTAGTTGAGCACCCGGGTGAAGTGATCCTCGAACCAGCCCGGCACCAGCGAGGCCATGCTCATCGGCGGCTGGAAATGGCTCTCGATCAGGAAGTCGCCGCGATCGACGAAGGTCGCCATCTGGTCCTCGTCCCAGGCGAGCACCGGATCGGGCATCAGCGCAGGGACAGGGCAGGCGATGTTGAGCGAGATGTTCCTGCCCGTCCCCGCGATGCCGCTGGCCGAGAGGATGTTGCTCGAAGCAATCGTCCCGGCCGCCACCACCACCCCCTTGGTGACACGGATGGTCTTGGAGCGGTAATCGGGCAGCACGACCTGCACCGAGGTCGCCACCCGGCGGCCATCGGGCGCGCGCTGACCCCAGCCGATTGCGCGCACCTCGGCCTCGGCGAGAATGCGCGCCTTGCGCGGCGCGGTGAGCGTGGCGCGGTGGAGGAAGCTCTCGGGCATGGCGCGCTTGCGGCCATAGGGGCAGCCGGTGTTGCAATAGCCGCAGGACAGGCAGCGGTTGGGCTCGCTCTTCTGGCCCCAGTTCTTGTGGAACCATCCGGCAACGGCGCGCTGGTCGAGCGGTTCGCTCGATACTGCCCGATAGGCCTCCCACGCATTCTTGAGCCGCGTCCCGTTGTTGCGTCCGAGCCGGTCGTCGATCCGGTGCACGCCAAGCACCGCTTCGACATGCTCGTAGGCCCGGGTCAGCGCGGCCTCGTCGATATCTGCGCCGAGTGCGCGCCAGGTGGCGAGCACATCATTGGCATCGGGGTGGGTCTCGCCCGCCTTTTCAAGCCTCAGGCAAATGCCATTGTTGATCACGGTCGACCCGCCCACGGTGCGGCCTTGGAATACGATGATGTCACGGTCGCGCGTGGTCTGGATCGCGCCGTCCTTGTAGAGGCTGGAAGACATCCGCGCCTCGTGCGGCGTGATGCGGGTGCTGGGGAGGTAAGGCCCGGCATCGACCACCAGCACCTCGTAGCCCTGCTCGGCAAGGTTCGCCGCTGCGACCGCGCCGCCCGCGCCCGATCCGATCACCACCACCTCGACACAATCGGGGATTGCGTCCTCGGTGACGAACACCGAGACGGGGAGATCGTTGGCGGTGTATTCGGCGATTGCCGGATCGTCGGGGGTGCCGGCGCGGGTGCGATGGCGCGGCAGAGTGAAGCCGATCGCGTTCAGCACCGGGTTGGTGCGGTTGGCATCCTCTTCTGCCGCCTGATCCGGATCGGGCGTGCCGGCGTCTTCCCAATGACCGTAATAGCCAGCGTAGACGATGCCCCGGATGCGCGCCATGTCCTGAAACAGATCGACCCGGCTGTTCTTGAGGCGCCGTTCGATCCGCCACCTGCGGAACGCGCGCGGGGCGAAGTGCCACACCGGTCCGCCCAGCACCACCCAGGCCGCGAACACCGACAGCGCCGTGCTGGCAGGGGTTTGTCCCCTGATGTTGCCGAACATCCGCTGCAGCGTGTCAACCACCTGCTGCGGGCTGATCGCCATCTGCGACGGCTCGGCCAGCATGGTCTCGGCAAGCCGCCGCCAGATCGCGGCGACGAACGGATTGAACGGCTTTTCGGACATGCGGCTGGATCCCCCTCGCCAGGGAAGCTAACCCGCCTGCGCGCGATCCGCCAGATGTTTGTATTCGCAGGCCAATGCGTGGCGGAGAGGGTGGGATTCGAACCCACGTTACCGTTGCCGGTAAACCGCATTTCGAGTGCGGCGCATTCGACCACTCTGCCACCTCTCCGCGAGGCCCGTCGTGCCCGGAAAAGCCGCGCGGTCGAGGGCGGCAGGCGACAGGAAGCGCGCGCGTTAGCGGAAGGCTCGGCGCTTGCCAAGACCTGCTCGCCCACAAAATGCGGGCATATCTGCCGTGCTGCACCGTGGCCGCGCTTGTTTTGCCAGCGCTATGCTCCATATTGCACTCCATGGAACGCGCAGAGTTCTTCTCGAGCCAAGCCGGACGCACGATCGTCGCGCCCCGCCAGACCCGCGCCCGCTTCGGCATCGGAGACGTGGTTTGCCACCGCCTGTTTGCCTTCCGCGGCGTGGTGTTCGATATCGATCCGGTCTTCGCCAATTCCGAGGAATGGTACCAGTCGATTCCCGAAGACATCCGCCCGCCGCGCGACCAGCCCTTCTATCACCTGCTCGCCGAGAACGAGGATTCATCCTACGTGGCCTATGTCAGCCAGGGCAATCTCGTGGCCGACCCGCAGGGCGGCCCGATCGACCACCCGACGGTGCGGCAGCTGTTCGAGAGCTTCAAGGATGGCCGCTACCGGATGCGGCGTTCCTTGACGCACTGAGCGTCAGCTCTTCAGCTTCCACCCGCTCCGCAGCAGGGCATAGACCCCTGCCGCCAGCACAAGATTGAGCACCAGCAGCCCTGCGCCGGCCGCCAGCACATGATCGGCCGCACCAATATCGCTCGCGCCAAGGAACCCGTAGCGGAAACCCGAAATGACGTAGAAGAAGGGGTTCAACCGGCTCACCGTCTGGAACACCCCGTGGAGGTTCTCGATCACGTAGAAGGTGCCCGAAAGCAGCGACAAGGGCGCAATGATGAAGTTGGTGACGGCGGCGTTGTGATCGAACTTCTCGGCCCAGATCGAGGTTGCGAGGCCGACCGTCGCCAGCAGCAACGATCCCATCAGGCCGAACCATATGATTGCCCAGGGGTGCGCCGCCGCGAGCGAGACCCCCGGCCACAGCGCCATCGCCAGCGCCACGGTGCAGCCCACCGCGACCGCGCGGGTGATCGCTGCGGCAAGGATTCCGGTCATCAGCTCGCCCGGCGATAGCGGCGGCATCAGCAGATCGATGATCGTCCCCTGCATCTTGCCCGAGAGCAGCGAGAAGGAGGAATTGGCAAAGGCATTCTGCATCATCGCCATCACGATCAGCCCCGGCGCGACGAAGCTCGCGAACGGCACGCCCAGCACCTCGCGCCCTTCGCGTCCCAGCGCCACGGTGAAAATCACGAGGAACAGCAGCGTGGTGAAGGCCGGGGCCCAGATCGTCTGGGTCTGCACCTTGAGAAACCGCCGCACCTCCTTCATATAGAGGGCCATCAGGCCCACGCGATTGATCCCGATGATAACGGGCTCGCCGCGCGGGGCGAACCGGGTGCTCCCCCCGGTCTTGTCATCAACCGACTTTTCGGTCACGGGAGCGGGATTGCCCAGCGCGGGTGCGGGTTGCGGTTCAGCCATGGGGTCAGTGCCTAGGCGGGGTCCGGCTTGCTGACAAGCACGGGACGGCAGCCTCCACGGGCCGAACACAGGAACAGGTAATTTTATGGGCTGGACGGACGAGCGCATCGCGACGCTCAGGAAAATGTGGGAAAGCGGCTCCACCGCAAGCGAGATCGCGACCGCGCTCGGCGGGGTGAGCCGCAATGCCGTGATCGGCAAGGCGCACCGGCTCGGGCTGAAGGCGCGCCCTTCGCCGGTGAAGGCCAACGAGAAGAAGAAGCCGGCCGCACCCGTCAAGAAGCCCGCGGCGGCACCGGCCGCGCCGCGCGCAGTCGAACCGCGCGCCGATGCGGCCGAGCGGCCCGCGCCGAGCGAAGCGTCCGAGCGCGCCGCGCCGCGTGCTGCCGCGCCCGCAACGCGCGCCGAGCCCGCGGCCGATCATGCCGCCTCGGCGCACGGCGCGCCCGCCACGCCGCCTGCCGATCTGCCCAAGATCGTCTCGGTCGGCCCCGGCGGCTTTCTGCGGCAGGGCCCCGGCGATCAGCAGGCCCCGATCCCGCCCGCGCCGCCGCGCCGCCTCGTGCCCGCCAAGCCGAGCCCCGAGATCGCCGGCAAGACCACCCTGCTCGATCTGTCGGACAAGGTGTGCCGCTGGCCGATGGGCCACCCGGGCGAGCCCGATTTCCACTTCTGCGGCGAGCAGGTGAACCCCGGGTTCCCCTATTGTGTCGAGCATTGCGGCCGGGCCTATCAGGCGCAGCTGCCGCGCGGCGTGCGCCGTCCGCCGCCGCCGCTCCCGTTCGGCGGCCCGCGGGTGCGATAGATTCTGCGGGCGCCAGCGATGGCGCTCCCCGAGTCGGCGATCCGGCGGCTTCAGGCTTTGCGGCTGTCTCCTGACGTTGGAGACAATGAGACACTGTCCAGGAACGTAAAATCCGGGGTTCCCGGCGGCCGCCCGCGCCCGCCGTCCGCGGGCGGGGATCAGGGGGAGATGCGGACGCGGGGCCATGCCGCACAGTGTCGCCGCGCAGCGCCGGGTAGGAAAGCTCTTTGCGCCGCTCAGCCCTTGCGGGCGAACCAGATGGTGTGATGCGCGCCCTTGTTATTGGGGCGCGAGCGGATGGCGCATTCCTCGACCGCGAGCCCTGCATCCTTCAGGCGCTTGCGGAACGCCGGATCGGGGGCGGCCGACCACACGCTGAGGATCCCGCCGGGGGTGAGCGCATCGCGCGCCTTGGCGAGCCCGGTGCGCGAATAGAGCCGGTTGTTGGCCTCGCGCACCAGCCCGTCGGGACCATTGTCGACATCGAGCAGGATCGCGTCGAACTTGGCGCACGTGCCGTCATTGGCGTCGTCGATCAAAGCCGCAACATCGCAGATCCTGAGGTCGAGCCGGGGATCCGACAGGCTCTCCCCGGTGAGTTCCGCCATCGGCCCCTTGGCCCATTCGACGATCGCCTCGGAAATCTCGGCGATGACGATCTGCCCCTTATCCCCTAGCCGGGCCGCGGCGGCGCGGTAGGTGAAGCCCATGCCATAGCCGCCGATCAGCATGCGGGCATCGGCCTTGCCCAGCCGGTCGATGGTCAGCTCGGCGAGCTGCTCCTCGGAAAAGCGCATCCGGGTGCTCATCAGCTCGTTGCGGCCGAGCACGATCATGAAATCGCGGCCGTGGCGATAGAGTTCGAGGCGAACGCCGTCCTCGATCTGGGTGGTGTCGATCAGTTCGCGTTGGAGCATCGTAGTGGTGATCCAATCAGAAGGCCGCCCAGCGTGAACCGGGCGGCCTTGATGTGCAACCTCGTCTTCCCGGCGCAGGCCGGGACCCAGAGCGGCAAGCGCAGGTCCCGGCATCACTGGGCCCCGGCCTGCGCCGGGGTGACGAGTGGGATGCTCAGTCCTTGAGGAAGTCGGGCAGACCGGCCGGGGCGCCATCGCGCTCGCGGCCGCCGCGGTCGCCGCCGCGACCACCACGGTCGCCGCCACGGCCACCCCGGTCACCGCGCGGTCCGCGACGATCGCCGCCGCGATCACCGCGGTCACCGCCACGGCCACCTTCGCGCGGCTCGCGGGGTTCGCGCGCCGGGCGGGTGTCCTCGAGCTCCTCGCCGGTTTCCTGGTCAACCACCCGCATCGACAGGCGGACCTTGCCGCGCTGGTCGATCTCGAGCACCTTGACCTTCACCTCCATGCCCTCGGAGACGACATCGGTCGGCTTTTCGACGCGCTCGTTCCGCATTTCGCTGACATGGACGAGACCGTCCTTGCCGCCCATGAAGTTCACGAAGGCGCCGAAATCGACGATGTTGACGACCTTGCCGGTGTAGATCTTGCCGACTTCGGCTTCCTCGACGATGCCGAGGATCCACTTCTTCGCGGCTTCGATCTCGTCGAGGTTCGAGGACGAGATCTTGATCACGCCTTCATCGTCGATGTCGACCTTGGCGCCGGTTTCAGCGACGATCTCGCGGATCACCTTGCCGCCGGTGCCGATGACGTCGCGGATCTTCGACTTGTCGATCTGGATCGTCTCGATGCGCGGCGCGTGCTTGCTGACTTCGGTGCGGGCACCGGTCAGCGCCTTGGCCATCTCACCGAGGATGTGCATCCGCCCGGCCTTGGCCTGCTCGAGCGCCTTGGCCATGATCTCCTGCGTGATGCCGGCGATCTTGATGTCCATCTGCATCGTGGTGATGCCTTCGGCGGTCCCGGCGACCTTGAAGTCCATGTCGCCGAGGTGGTCTTCATCGCCGAGGATGTCCGACAGCACGGCGAATTCGTCGCCTTCGAGGATCAGGCCCATGGCGATGCCCGACACCGGCGCCTTCACCGGCACGCCCGCGTCCATCATCGACAGACACCCGCCGCACACCGTCGCCATCGAGGACGAGCCGTTCGACTCGGTGATGTCCGACAAAACGCGGATGGTGTAGGGGAAGTCTTCCTTGCTCGGCAGCACCGGATTGAGCGCGCGCCACGCGAGCTTGCCGTGACCGACTTCGCGGCGGCCCGGCGCCCCGAAGCGGCCCACTTCACCGACCGAATAGGGCGGGAAGTTGTAGTGCAGCATGAAGCTCGAATAGGAGAGCCCCTCGAGCCCGTCGATCATCTGCTCGGAATCCTTGGTGCCGAGCGTGGTGGTGCAGATCGCCTGGGTCTCGCCGCGGGTGAACAGCGACGAACCATGGGTGCGCGGCAGGAAGCCGACGATCGCCTCGATCGGGCGGACCTGATCGAGCTTGCGGCCATCGATGCGGCTGCCTTCCTTGAGGATCGCGGTGCGCACGATGTCGGCCTCGACCTTCTTCATGGTCTTGATCGCGACCATCTGGGTCTGCGGGGTTTCCTCGGCGAAGGCCGCCTTGGCCTTGGCCCGCGCCTCGTTCAGCGCATTGGAACGCGCCGACTTGTCGGTGAGCTTGTAGGCGGCGGCGATGTCGGCGCCCACGAGGTCCTTGAGCTTGGCCTTGATGTCGGCGGTGTTGTCGCTGACGTCGACGTCCCACGGCTCCTTGGCGGCGGCTTCGGCAAGATCGATGATCGCGCCGATGACCTTGCGGATCTCGTCATGCGCGAACATCACCGCGCCGAGCATTTCGGCTTCGGTCAGTTCCTTGGCTTCGGATTCGACCATCATCACCGCCTTGTCGGTGGCGGCGACCACGAGGTCGAGACGGCCTTCGGCCAGCGCCTTGTCCTGCTTCGGGTTGAGGACATATTCGCCCTCGATGAAGCCGACGCGCGCTGCGCCGATCGGGCCCATGAAGGGCACGCCCGAGATGGTGAGCGCCGCCGAGGCCGCGATCATCGCCACGATATCGGCCTCGGTCTCGCCGTCGAACGACAGGACCTGCGCGATCACGTTGATCTCGTTGTAGAAGCCTTCGGGGAAGAGCGGACGGATCGGACGGTCAATCAGGCGCGAAACGAGCGTTTCCTTCTCGGTTGCGCCGCGCTCACGCTTGAAGAAGCCGCCCGGGATGCGCCCGGCGGCGGAGAACTTTTCCTGATAGTGGACGGTGAGCGGGAAGAAGTCCTGCCCTTCCTTCACCGACTTGGCGGCGGTGACGGCGCACAGCACGACGGTTTCGCCATAGGTCGCGAGGACCGCGCCATCGGCCTGACGGGCAATACGCCCGGTTTCCAGAGTGAGGGTCTTTCCGCCCCACTCCAGCGATACGGTTTTCGTGTCGAACATTGGTTTTCCTTCTGACCCGCGCGGCCATATTGCCGGCGCGGGGCCTCATGTGCCGGGGGAAGAACCGTCCCGGTCCGGTGCGGGGCTGGTTTGGCCCCAAGGCGCGGCAGACCGGATGTCTGCGGGCCCCATATGCAGAAAGGGCGGCCCCTTGAGCCGCCCTTCCCGCAAAACTCTTACTTACGCAGGCCCAGCTTCTGGATCAGCGCGTTGTAGCGCTCGACATCCTTCTTCTTGAGATAGGCGAGCAGCGTGCGGCGCTTGTTGACCATCATCAGCAGGCCGCGACGCGAGTGGTTGTCCTTGTGGTGATCCTTGAAGTGCTCGGTGAGGTTGCGGATGCGCTCGGTGAGGATCGCGACCTGCACTTCGGGGCTGCCGGTGTCCTTGGGATCACGGGCGTTATCGGCAATGATTTCGGTCTTCTTTTCGGCGGTCACCGACATAGTGGTTCTCTCTTACTCAGCGACATCGGGGAAGTTGAAGCCCCTTACGACCGTGGCCGTGCCATCCGTGATGTCCATCAGCGCAACCGGCACGCGGCCCAGCTTCGCCAGATAGAGCCCGGATGATTGGGGCATGCCAGACAACACCCGGCCCTGTCGGACCGCCTGCGCGCTTGTCTGGTCGAGGCTTAGGGCCGGGATGTCGTCCAGCCCCGCCTCCAGCGGCAGGAGGAGGTGTTCAAGGCCCCGCCCCTTAGCGGCCTCGTGCAATTTGTCCAGCGAAATCGCCTGATCTTCGGTGAAGGGCCCGGCCTTGGTGCGGCGCAGATAGGTGACATGGCCGCAAGTGCCGAGCGCATGGGCGATGTCGCGCGCGAGGCTGCGGATATAGGTGCCCTTGGAGACGTGGGCTTCGAACGTCACCTCACTCAACACTGCGTCACCCTGAACTTGTTTCAGGGTCCATTCCCCCTCCCGCGCAGCTGGTGCTAGCGGAGGGATGGATGCTGAAACAAGTTCAGCATGACGGATAGTGAGGGAGTGATTGGTGACATTTCGCGACTCAAGCTCCACCGCCTGCCCACTGCGCGCTAGGTCATAGGCGCGCCGGCCGTCGACCTTCAGCGCGGAGTAGGCTGGCGGCACCTGTTCGATCGCGCCGGTGAAGCGCGGCAGCGCCGCCTCCACTTGCGCCAGCGTGGGGCGCACCGCGCTGGTCGCGACCACCGCGCCTTCGGTGTCGAGCGTGTCGGTCTCCGCGCCGAAGGCTACGGTGAAGGCGTAGATCTTGCTCGCATCCAGCATCCGCCCGGCGAGCTTGGTCGCCTCGCCCAGCGCGATCGGCAGCACGCCCTCGGCGAGCGGATCGAGCGTGCCGCCGTGGCCGACCTTGGTCTTGGCATAGCCGCCCTCGCGCAGGGCGCGCTTGACCGCGCTCACGCCTTGCGTCGAGCCCATCCCGCGCGGCTTGTCGAGGATCAGCCAGCCGGAGAGCGGCGCGCTCATTGCCCGAGCGCCGCGGTGAAATGCTTGCGGCACAGCGCGACATAGCGATCGTTGCCGCCGATCTCGGTCTGCGCCCCCTGCTTCACGGCGTTGCCCTCGGCATCCACGCGCAGGTTCATCGTGGCCTTGCGGCCGCAGTGGCACACCGCCTTGAGCTCCACCAGCGCGTCCGCGATCCCCAGCAGCACCGCCGATCCCGGGAACAGCGCGCCCTGGAAATCGGTGCGCAGGCCATAGCACAGCACCGGAATGCCGCCCTCATCCGCCAGCCGGGCGAGCTGCCACACCTGATCGGGGGTGAGGAACTGGGCTTCGTCCACCAACACGCAATCGAGCTTGCTTGCCGCATGCGCGGCCGTGACCTCGGCCCACAGATCGGTGGCGGGGGTGAAGGCCTGCGCCTCGCTCTCGAGCCCGATGCGGCTGCGCACCATTCCCGCCGAGCGGCTGTCGAGCGCGGCGGTCCACAGCATCGTCGCCATGCCGCGCTCGCGGTAATTGAAATCGGATTGGAGCAGCAGCGCGGATTTGCCTGCGTTCATGCTGGCGTAGTAGAAGTAGAGCTTGGCCATGTCCGGTGCCTAGCCGCTGCGACGCGCGCACACGAGCGCTCAGTTGAACCTTTTGCGCAGATCGCGCGTAGTGGAGAGAAGATGAACCACCGCCCCGCCCTTCTGCGCCTTGCCATCCTGCCGCTGCTGGCGCTGTTCGCGCTGGCCAACAGCGCCGGGGTGCCGCAGCGCTACACGCTCGACACCACCGCGAGCAGCGTGTCGGCCAAGGTCCCGTTCTTCGGCCTGTCGAGCAAGACCGCAAAGTTCCCGCGGATGCAGGGCGCGGTGACGATCGTCCCCGGCGCGCCGGAAAAGGCGATGATCGACGTGACCTTCGATGCGACCGCGATTCAGGCGCCCGACGAGGTCACCCTCGCCCGGCTGCGCGGCGAGAAGTTCTTCTGGGTGGAGAAGTATCCCTCGATCCGCTTCGTCGGTCGCTCGCTGAAGCTGTCGAGCGCCATCAAGGGGACGGTCGCAGGCGAATTGACCGCGCGCGGGGTGACCCGGCCGGCGACCCTCGCGGTAACCTTCGACGCCGATCCGCTCGCCCGCGTGGGTCAGCCGGTCAGCTTTACCGGCACCACCACCATCGACCGCCGGGAATTCGGGATGAAATCCTATCAGCTGATCGTCGGCAACAAGGTGGACATCACGCTCAAGGCGCGGATGGTGCCGCGCTAGTCCTCGTCCTCGTCCGCAAGATCGCGCGCCACCTTGGGATCGCGCAGCAGCGCCTCGATCCGGTCGGCCTCGGCAAAGCTCTCGTCTTTGCGGAAGCGGAGCTTGGGGGCGAATTTCAGCCCCAGCCGCTGTGCGACCTCGCGCTGGAGGAAGGCGGTGTTCTGTCTGAGCGCATGGACGATCTCGTCTTCGCCTGCCCCGAGCAGCGGCTTTACATAGGCGGTCGCGGTGCGCAAGTCCGGGGTCATGCGCACTTCCGTCACCGCAATATGCGCCGCGCTTACCACATCGTCATGCACCTCGCCGCGCGCGAGCAGTTCGGACAGGATATGCCGCACCCGCTCGCCGACCTTGAGGACCCGGACCGATTGCTGCTCGGCGGTGAAGGGAGCCTTGGCCACTATTTCATCCCCGTGTCGGTCGCGGTCGGACGCGGTGTGGGGATCGCGGTCGAGGTGGCGCGGGCGTGAAGCGTGCCGTCATCGGCCAGCAGCTCACCTTCGAGGAAGATCACCCGCTGGCCCGCCTTCACCACCCGGCCCTTGCCGATGATGGTCGCACCCTCGGGGATCAGGCGGATCAGGCTCATCGAAATCTCGAGGTTGAGCGGCGCCATCGCGCCGCCGGTCGCCGCGACATAGGCATAGCCCATCACGTCATCGAGATAGCCCGCCACCAGCCCGCCCTGCACGCCGCCGCGCCAGGTGCAGACCTCGCGCTTCACATGGAAGCGCATGGTCGCGGTCTGGGCGGCCTCGTCCCAGCCGATGAACTCGGACCCGAGCAGCGCCGTGTGCGGCGACTGCCCGGCATCGTCAGGGTAGTGCGCGTCGTCAAGGCTCACAGTGTCCGCTCACGCTCCTCGACCGAGAAGACTTCGAGGTTGTCGCCCGGCTTGATGTCGTTGGTGTCTTCCAGCACCACGCCGCATTCGAGCCCCGCGCGCACCTCGTCCACGTCGTCCTTGAAGCGCCGCAGCGAGGCGATCTTGGTGGCCGAGACGATGACATCGGCGCGGGTGAGACGCGCGAACAGCCCCTTGCGGATTGCGCCTTCGAGCACCAGCAGACCCGCTGCCTTGTCCTTCTTGCCCGCCGGGAACACCTGCTTGACCTCGGCACGACCGACCACGGTTTCGATCCGCTCCGGTCCGAGCTCGCCCGCCATCTCCTTGGCGATGGCATCGGTGAGGTGATAGATGACGTCGTAATACATCATCCGCACCCCGTCGCGCTTGACGAGATCGCGCGCCTTGGCGTTGGGGCGCACGTTGAAGCCGATGATCGGCGCCTTCGATGCGCCCGCCAGCAACACGTCGCTCTCGGTGATCGCGCCCACGCCTGCGTTCAGCACGCGCACCTTGATCTCGTCGTTCGAGAGGTTGTGAAGGGCGTTGACGATCGCTTCGACCGAGCCCTGCACATCCGCCTTCACCACCACCGGGAATTCGATGACGTTGGAGGCGAGGTTGTTGAACATCGTGTCGAAGTTGGTCGGTGCCAGCGCGGTGCGCTTTTCGGTCGCGAGTTCCTGACGGTACTTGGCAACTTCGCGGGCGCGCTGCTCGTTCTCGACCACGGTGAGATTGTCGCCCGCTGACGGCACGCCGCCAAGCCCGAGCACCTCGACCGGCATCGAGGGGCCGGCTTCCTTCAATTGCTGGCCCTTGTCGTCGACGATCGCGCGCACCTTGCCGCTTTGCGTGCCGACCACGAAGGTGTCGCCGCGCTTGAGCGTCCCGCGGGTGACGAGCACGGTCGCGACCGGCCCGCGGCCCTTGTCGAGCTGAGCCTCGATCACGGTCGCCTCGGCATCGCGGTCGGGGCGTGCCTTCAACTCGAGCAGTTCGGCCTGAAGGTTGATCGCATCGATCAGGTTGTCGAGCCCCGCGCCGGTCTTGGCCGAGACCTCCACATCCTGCACCTCGCCCGACAGGGCCTCGACGATGACTTCGTGTTCGAGCAGGCGCTCGCGGATCTTCTGCGGATTGTACTCGGGCTTGTCCGACTTGGTGATCGCCACGATCATCGGCACGCCGGCGGCCTTGGTGTGATTGATCGCCTCGATGGTCTGCGGCATCAGCCCGTCATCGCCCGCCACCACCAGGATGACGATGTCGGTGACGTTCGCGCCGCGCATCCGCATTTCGGTGAAGGCAGCGTGGCCGGGCGTGTCGAGGAAGGTGATCTTCGCCTTGTCCTTGGTGGTGATCTGGTAGGCGCCGATATGCTGGGTGATCCCGCCGGCCTCGCCCTTCACCACGTCGGTGCCGCGCAGCGCGTCGAGCAGGCTGGTCTTGCCGTGATCGACATGGCCCATGATCGTGACCACCGGCGGACGCGGCTTCTGGGTCTCGATCGGATCCTCGTCGGCGCTGGTGTCGATGTCGACATCGCTCGCCGAGACGCGGGTGATGTTGTGGCCGAACTCTTCGACCAGCAGCTCGGCGGTGTCCTGATCGATGGTCTGGTTGACGGTGACCATCATCCCCATGTTGAACAGCGCCTTGACCAGATCCGCACCCTTTTCGGCCATGCGGTTGGCGAGTTCGCCCACGGTGATCGCCTCGGGCACCACCACGTCGCGCACCTGCTTCTCGCGCGGCTTGGAGGGTCCCCCCTGGCCGCGGCGTTCCTTCTCGCGGGCGCGCTTCAAGGCGGCGAGACTGCGCGCACGGCGGCCTTCGTCCTCGTTCAGCGCCCGGGTGACGGTGAGCTTGCCCGAGCGGCGGTTGTCCTTGCCGGCATCGATCGGGGCAGCGCGCTTTTCGTCCTTCTTCTTTGCCTTGAGTTCGGGCGCGGGGCGCTTGACCTCGGGGCGCTCGACCGGGGTGAAGCGGCGCGCGGCCGGGGCAGCGTCGCTGCGCGCGGGCGATCCGGCGTAATCTTCGGCAGGGGCGGCGTCGGCAGCGTCGGGTGCAGCGGCCGGAGCGCTCGCCGCGGCGGCGCGCGCCTGCTCGGCAGCTTCCTCGGCGCGGCGGTTGTCCTCGGCGCGGCGGCGTTCTTCCTCCTCGCGCTCGCGGGCTTCCTGCTCCTCGCGCTTGCGGCCCTCCTCGGCGAGCCGCAGGCGCTCTTCCTCGGCCTCGAGCTGGAGCCGCTTGACGCGCTCCTGCGGGGTTTCGCCCGCGGGTGCGGGACGTGCGGGGCGCGGTGCGGGGGCCGGCGTTGCCGGACGCGGCGCGGCAGCGACCGGCGGCGGGGGCGGCGGCGGCGGCGGTGCGGCCGTCTCGCTGCCGGGCTTGCCGAGCACGCGGCGGCGCTTCACCTCGACCACCACCTTGTTGGTGCGGCCGTGGCTGAAGGTCTGCTTGACCTCGCCCGCATCCACCGAGCGCTTGAGGCCCAGAGGTTTGCGGGTGCGCTGGTTGTCGTTGTCGTCGCTCATTATCGCTCGTCAGTCCTTCACGTATTCGTCAATAGCAGCTCGCCCGCCGTCCGGCAGGTCCGCCTCGCCGGAAAGGCTCCGGCCCGTCTCGTTCGCCGCGTTCGCCCGGTCGCTTCCGGCAAAGTCCACCAGCCGGGAAACCGCCTGAAGCACGCGCTCGCTTGCGCGCAGGTCGCCGGGATGGCCGGCAACGCCCAGGTGGACAACGTTGTCGCGGCCCAATGCCACAGACAACGCGCCGCGGTCCAGTGGCAAGACCGGGCCGACCCGGCCCGATCCTTCGGCATCGCTGCCGACGCGCCAGGCCTGATCGAGCTTGCGCCGCCCGTCCTCGCTCGCATCGCTGGCATGGAGCAGCAGCGCAATCCGCCCGCTGCGCGCCTGCTCCTCGATCCGCGCCGAGCCGAGCACGATGTTGCCGCCGCGCAGTTCGAGCCCCAGCCGGTCGCAGAGATGCCGCACCAAGGCAGCTTCGACCCGCTCGGCCAGATCGTCCGGAATGGAGAGCGCAGCGCCCTTGAAGGCACGCATCAGCGCCTTCCTGAGATGGCCCTCGGCAAGCGCGGTTTCAAGCGCGGCGCGGTCGACGCCGATCCACGCACCCCGCCCGGGAGCCTTGGCCGCGGCGTCGGGCAACACCAGTCCGTCGGGCGAGATCGCAAGGCGCACCAAGCTCTCCCGCGCCGAGGTTGCCCCGGTGAGGATGCAGCGCCGCTCGCTCCCTGCCGAGGCAGGAAGGTCAGGCCCGTCGCTGTCGGACGTCAGGCGCTCATTGGGTGGAGTCCGCATCGGCGGCCTCCTCGGAAGGTTCGTCGTCGAACCAGTGCGCGCGGGCGGCCATGATGATCTCGTTGCCCTGCTCTTCGGACAGGCCGTATTCGCCAAGCACCCCGCCCTTGTCGACTTCGCGCTGCGGGCGGCGCTGGGGCGGACCGTCGGCGGCGGCGCGGCGGCGCGGCGCCTCGCGCTTCTTGGCGATCAGTTCGTCGGTGGCGAGATCGGCGAGATCGTCGAGCGTCTTGATCCCCGCCTTGCCGAGCGTGACCAGCATCGCTTCGGTGAGGTGCGGGATCTCGGCCAGCGCATCCTCGACGCCGAGCTCGCGGCGGACCGCGCGATGCGCCTCTTCCTGCCGCTCGAGCGCTTCGAGCGCGCGGCTCTGGAGTTCCTCGGCCAGTTCCTCGTCGAAGCCTTCGATGCTGGCGAGTTCGGCGAGGTCGACATAGGCGACTTCCTCGAGCTCGGCGAAGCCTTCGGCCACCAGCAGCTGCGAGAGGGTCTCGTCGACGTCGAGCTCTTCCTCGAACATCTTGGACCGCTCGGCGAATTCCTTGGAGCGCTTCTCGGAGGCTTCTTCCTCGGTCATGATGTCGATCTGGTGGCCGGTGAGCTGGCTCGCCAGACGCACGTTCTGGCCGCGGCGGCCGATCGCGAGGCTGAGCTGGTCGTCGGGCACCACCACTTCGATGCGGCCGTCATCCTCGTCGAGCACCACGCGGCTGACCGTCGCGGGCTGGAGCGCGTTGACCACGAAGGTTGCGGTGTCCTCGCTCCACGGGATGATGTCGATCTTCTCGCCCTGGAGCTCCTGCACCACCGCCTGCACGCGGCTGCCCTTCATGCCGACGCAGGCGCCGACCGGATCGATGCTCGAATCCCGGCTGATCACGCCGATCTTGGCGCGGCTGCCCGGATCGCGCGCGGCTGCCTTGATCTCGATGATGTTGTCGTAGATCTCAGGGACTTCCTGCGCGAACAGCTTCTTCATGAAGTCGGGATGCGCGCGGCTGAGGAAGATCTGCGGTCCGCGGTTGTTGCGTTCCACCTTGGTGATCAGCGCGCGCACGCGCTCGCCGGTGCGGGCGGCCTCGCGCGGGATCTGCTGGTCGCGCCGGATCACGCCCTCGGCCCGACCGAGGTTGACGATCACGTGACCGAACTCGACCGACTTGATGACGCCGGTGATGACTTCGCCCTGGCGGTCCTTGAACTCCTCGAACTGGCGCTCGCGCTCGGCATCGCGGACCTTCTGGAAGATCACCTGCTTGGCCGACTGCGCGTCGATCCGGCCGAGATCGACCGGCGGCAGCGGATCGACGATGAAGTCGCCGACCTTCGCGCCGGGCTGGAGCTTCTCGGCCTGCTTGAGGTCGACCTGCTTGAAGTAGTCCTCAACCTCCTCGACCACCTCGACCACGCGCCACAGCGTCAGATCGCCGGTCAGCGGATCGAGCTTCGCACGGATGTCGTTTTCCGCGCCGTAACGGTTGCGCGCGGATTTCTGGATCGCTTCTTCCATCGCCTCGATGACGATCGCCTTGTCGATCATCTTTTCGGAGGCGACCGCGTTGGCGATCGCGAGGAGTTCGGCCTTGTTGGCGGAAATGGCGCTGGCCATCAGTCGTGTGCCTCTTCTTCTTCGTCTTCGATAAGTTCGTCGGCGCCGCTCGTGTCGAGCGGGCGGGTCGCGGCGATCAGCGCGTCGGTGAGGACGAGCTTGGCCGTGTGGATTTCGGCGAGCGGCAGGCGAACTTCGCCCGCCTTGGCCTCGGTCACCAGCACCATACCATCCGCCAGCCCGCCGAGCACGCCCTTGTTGACGCGCTGGCCGTCATAGCCCTTGGCCATGACGATGCGGACCTCGTGCCCGGCCCAATTGGCGAAATCCTTCGCGCGGGTCAGCGGCCGGTCGATGCCGGGGGAGGAGACCTCGAGATGATAGGCGCCCTCGATCAGCACCTCGCCGGCCTCTTCGGCGGCGTCGATGACGTCCGACACCCGGCGCGAGAGCGCGGCGCACTGGTCGATCACCAGCTGGCCGGTGGCCGGATCCTCCGCCATGATCTGCAGCGCCATGCCGCCATCGCCCGCTTCGGACGGCAGCATCGCCACGCGCACCAGCTCGAAGCCGAGCGCGGTGGCTTCGGGCTCGATCAGCTGGGTCAGGCGCGCAATATCGGTCACACGGGTCTTTCGTCAGGGCAACATTGCGGCAATGCGGTGTGGGGCCGGCCCCGCGAGGCGCCAGCATCCAAACCTTGTTGTGACAATGTCGGGATTGGCGCCGCACTTAGGCGCCTTTGCCCGGTTTGGCAAGCCTCAACTGCGCAAGCGGCGGACGGGCAGGCTCACTTCTCGCCGGTGACCCAGCGGCGCACCTGATCGCGCAGCTTGAGGCGCTCGCGGGCCTCGAAGTTCTCGGCGAAGCGGCGGATCGCGATCACCTGATCGGTGGGAACCGGCTCCTCGAAAGCGAGCGCATTGGTGCCCCCGCCGATCCCGAACTCGGTGCGGACGATCTCGCCGAACAGCTGGAGACGGGCAACTTCGAGATAGCCCGTCTGGTCCTCGGGGAGCGGCTGCGCCAACCCGATCCGCGCGCCCGAGCACGACAGGTCGATCAGGATGCAGTTCTGGGTCGAATAGATCGAAACGAAGCGCGCCGGCACGGCCAGCCGCACCCGCGCAGCCGCGCGTCGACCGATCGGTGCGGCGTTGGACCCGAGACCAGGAAAGGCAGGTTGGGCGACCATGCCTGCCGGATTACGCCGGGATGGTGAATGGGCGGCCCCCGCTCCACTAGGGATGACTACGCAGGACTGCCCACCCCGCGAACAGCCTCAGTCCTGCCCTTCCATCAGCGCATGCTTGCGGATGCAGTGGCGCAGCTGGTCATAGGTGAGGCCGAGCGCGCGCGCGGTCTGACGCTGGTTCCAGCGGTGCTTGCCGAGCGCATGGGCGAGGATCGCGCGCTCGTGGGCATCGACCGCGGCGCGCAGATCGTCGATCGAATCGAAATGGGCGGCCGCTGGCGCAGCCGGCGCGGGGCCCTCGCCGCCCGCTGCGGACGCCCCCGGCGCGACGCGGCTGCGGCGATGCTCGGGCGGGCGCGGGCGCCACGGGCTGTCGAAGGGATCGAACTGGACATGCGCGATCGGCATGTCGGGCGCGGCCCAGCGATAGACCGCGCGCTCGATGACATTGCGCAGTTCGCGCACATTGCCCGGCCAGGGATGATCCTCGAGCGCCTCCATCACGTGCGGCGCGAAGCCCGGCCAGCGGTCCCAATCGAGCTCGGCCGCCATGCGCCGTCCGAAATATTCGGCGAGCACCCCGATGTCGCCCTCGCGCACCCGCAGCGGAGGCAGCGTGATCACCTCGAAGCTGAGCCGGTCGAGCAGGTCGGAGCGGAACTCGCCCGCCGCGGCGAGCGCAGGGAGATCGTCATTGGTCGCCGCGACGATCCGCACATCGACCCGGATCGGGCGCGAGGCGCCGATACGGGTTATTTCGCCATATTCGACCGCACGCAGCAGCCGCTCCTGCGCGCCCATCGAGAGTGTGCCCAATTCGTCGAGGAACAGCGTTCCCCGGTCGGCCTCCTCGAAGCGGCCCGCGCGCGCCTTGGTGGCGCCAGTGAAGGCGCCGGCCTCGTGCCCGAACAGCTCGGCCTCGATCAGGGTCTCGGGAAGCGCGGCGCAGTTCATGGTGACGAGCGGTTCGTCCCAGCGGGTCGAAAGGCGGTGGAGGCGTTCGGCGATCAGCTCCTTGCCGGTGCCGCGTTCGCCGATCACCAGCACCGGCCGGTTCATCGCCGCGGCTCGGCTGGCGCGCTCGACCGCGTCGAGAAAGGCCCCCGATTGGCCGATGAACTGGCTTTCGAACTTCATGTCCAAACTCTAGCGAAAATCCCCAATGCTTGGCAATAGGGGCCAACTGGCTCCGCGCATCACAACCGAAAAACCGCGCAATTCCGCCATTCCTGCAGTTTGGCACAGCGGTTGCAAAATACCGGGCAAGACCACGCACACACCTCGGGAGGCCCACATGATCGACCATACCAAACCCGCCGCCGGCAGCTTCTGGAACTCCAAGCTCGGGCATGCCGCGATGGCGAGCATCGCCGCGATGGTGATGATGATCCTCTTGTCCTCGCAGATCCAGCCGGGCGCGGCCTATGCCGCACCGCTCGCCCACCCCGACGCCCCCGCGGGTGCGGTGATCGAGATCGCCTGAGGTGGGCGAACACAAGGATCCCCTCGGGCCGGAGCGCAATGTCCCCCCTGCCGATGCTGCCGGTGACGCGATACCCACGCGCGCCAATGCCGCCAGCGACGCTCCGGCCCAACCCTCGCGCCTGATCTCGTCGGGTCGGCTCTCGCGGCTCGACGAGGAGATCGAGGCGCTGCGCCGCAGCCCCACCCCGACCCAATCGCGCGACCACGTCGCGTCTGCCGACCGCGCCAGTTCCTTCCTCGACGGAGTAGCCTTCATGGGCATTTTCAGCCGTACCCGTGACATCATCGCCGCCAACTTCAACGACATGCTCGACAAGGCCGACGATCCTTCGAAGATGATCCGGATGATCATCCTCGAGATGGAGGAAACCCTCGTCGAAGTGCGCGCCAGCGCTGCGCGCACCATCGCCGACCAGAAGGAGATGCACCGCCACTGCGTGAAGCTCGACCGGCTTCAGGCCGATTGGGCGGAGAAGGCGCAGCTGGCGCTCTCCAAGGACCGCGAGGACCTCGCCCGCGCCGCGCTCGTCGAGAAGAAAAAGGCCGGCGACACCGCCGACCAGCTCAAGGCCGAGATCGCGGTGCTCGACGATGCGCTGCGCGCCTACGAGGAAGACATCGCCAAGCTGCAGCACCGCCTGCGCGAGGCCCGCAGCCGCCAGACCGCGATCGCCGCGCGCCTCGAAAGCGCCGAAAACCGCGTCAAGCTGCGCACGCTGATGAGCACCGAGCGCACCGACGAGGCGCTCGCCCGCTTCGACCAGCTCGAGCGCCGGGTCGATTACGCCGAAGGCCGCGCCGATGCGCTGCGCATCGCGGAAGACGGCCCGTCGCTCGCCGATGAAATCGCGGCGCTCGCCGGTTCGGACGCGATCGACGACGAACTCGCTGCCATGAAGAAAGCGCTCGGCAAGGCCGACGACAGCAAGGGAGCATAGGCCATGGAAATCGAAGGTGTCATGGCGATCGGCGCGATCTTCATCGGCCTGCCCTGGATGATCTTGCACTACATGACCAAGTGGAAGACCGCCCCCACGATCACCGCCGATGACGAGGTGCTGCTCGAAGAGCTCTACAACCTCGCCAAGCGGCTCGATGCACGGATGGAAACGGTCGAGCGCCTGGTCGCCAGCGACGACCCCAGCTTCACCCCCGCCCGCCGCCTGATCGCGGACCACACGGCAGACAATGAACAGCTGCGCGAACTCGAAGCGCTTATCGCCGAGAAGAAAGGAACCCGCCCGTGAACACGCCCCGCACCACGCTCTACCGCGACAAGCACAATGCCAAGCTGCTGGGTGTCTGCGCCGGGATTGCCGATTACACCGGGATCAACGTGTTCTGGGTACGGCTCGGCACGATCGCGCTGTCGCTCGGGCTCGGCTGGCCGATCATCGCCTACTTCGTCGCCGGCATGATCCTCAACAAGAAGCCGCCGCATCTCTACCGCGATGAAAGCGAGCAGAAATACTGGCAGGGCGTGCGCCAGAGCCCTCGCCGCACCGCCCGCGAGATCCGCTCGAACTTCCGCGATATCGACCGGCGGCTGGCAGCGGTGGAAACGCATTACGTCAGCAGCAACCCGCGCCTGACTGCCGAGATCGAGCGGCTGCGCTGATCGCCAAATCCAAGCAACAGGGACGACTATCATGGACGCAGGAAGCCTTGCGGTAATGATCCCGATCATCGGAATGATGATCCCGATCGTCGCCATCTGGACCAAGCACCAGCAGAAGATGGCCGAGATGCAGGTCGGCGCCACCGCCGAGCAGACCGCCGAGAAGGCCGCGCAATATGTCGGTCAGATCCAGCAGCTCGAAGACCGCGTGCAGGTGCTCGAACGCATCGTCACCGACCGCGGCTACGATATCGCGACCCAGATCGAGGCGCTGCGCGATCAGCGCCGGGTCGACGAAGGGGATACGGGCGTGCCGCTCGGCCTGCAGAAAAAGGAGCGCGTGTAATGCCCTTCCACGATCCCGGATTTGTCGTCACCATCGTGCTGGTCTGCACCCTCGGGTGGATCGCCAACAACTGGATCCGCGCCAGGCACGGCTATCCGCTCGAAGACCAGTGGGGCGGTTTTCTCGGCCTGAAGGAAAAGGGCATCCATCCCTCGCTGCCGCTCGACAATGCCGAGAACCGCCGGCTGAAGGCCGAGAACAAGGCGCTGCACGACAAGCTCGATGCGATGCAGGACCGTCTGGTGGTGCTCGAGACGATCGTCACCGACCGCGGCTATGGGCTCGCGGCCGAAATCGAAGCCCTGCGCGAGGACCGCGGCGTGCCGCTCGGTCTCGACAAGAAGGAGCGCGCGTGATGGAGCCGGCCGATTTCCTCCCCTATCTGGGCTGGATCATTGCCGGGGCCTTCACCCTCGGCGCGGCCGGCATCCTGACCTCGTTCCAGACGACGCGGATGAAGATCAAGAACGGCTATCCGCTCGAAGGCATGTGGGGCCAGTCGCTGAAGCCCGGCTCCGACAAGCACACCGCCGAGCGTGTCACCCTGCTGACCCAGGAAAACGCGCAGCTGCGCGCCGAACTCGGGAGCCTCAAGGACCGGCTCGCCAATGTCGAGCGGATCGTCACCGACGGCGGCTACCACCTCGGCGCGGAGATCGACGCCTTGCGCGATCGCGCCCTGACCAACCTCACGGACAAGGGGAAAGCGTGATGGGCGAGGTGGTGGTGATCGCCATGGCGATCGTCGCGATCGTGCTGATCGCCGGCATGACCGTGAACGGGATCGTCGACAAGGTCATGCAGGGCAAGCGGCTGCGGTACGAAGCGAAGGCGGGCACCGACGCACCGGCGCTGCGCGAGATCGCCGAGCGCCAGCAGATGATCGAGGATCGTCTGCGCGTGCTCGAACGCATCGCCACCGACCGCGGCAGCCTGCTGGCGGACGAGATCGAGGCCCTGCGTCTGGAAAAGGAGGTCAACTGATGGACGACGAGATCATGGCGCTGGCGCTGATCCTGATGGTGGTGGTCATCCCGGTCGTGCTGGGCGTGGGCGCTGACATCTTCAAGCGCTGGCTTGCCTATCGCGAGAAGCAGCTCGAACTGATGGCCGATCGCTCCGCCGAGAAGGCTGCGCACTATGCCGAGAAGGTCGAGCGGCTCGATGCCCGCATGCAGGTGCTCGAGCGCATCGCCACCGATCGCGGCCAGCAGCTCGCGATGGAGATCGAGGACCTGCGCCTCGCGTCCGAGAAGGAGCGGTTGCAGTAATGAGCAGCTGGGCCATCGTCGCCCTCGTGGGCATGCTCATCTGGGGCGTCGTGCAGGTCGCGCGGGCGCGCGCCGGGATCGTCACCGACGAGGACGGGAACCAGAAGTTCGCCGCGCCCGACCACGGCGGCGGCCGGACCGAGCTCGAAGCAACCCGCCGCGAGCTCGAGGCGCTGCGCGAACGGGTCAAGGTGCTCGAGCGCATCGCCACCGATGCCAACACCGGCGAAGCGCGCGAACAGGCGCGGATCGCCGCCGAAATCGAAGCCCTGCGGGCGCTCCCCGCAGCCAAGGAGGAAGGACGCACGTGATGTCTGCTCTGACCGACCCGACGCTGGTGCTGACCGGCGGGAGCCTGATCGGCCTCGTGGTGATCGCCGCCGCGCTGCTGCGCGCGTGGCAAGGCTGGCTCGACCTCAAGCGCCGCGAGCTCGACCGCGCGGGCCAGGCCCTGCACCCTGACGAGCGCCCCGGGCTCCCCGCCGCGCGGATCGAGCTCGCCGACCTCAAGGAGCGCATCCGCAAGCTCGAAGCCATCGCCAGCGGAGTGGAGCTGTGAGCACCGCGCGCGACACCGCGACCAATGCGGGCATCGGGCTCGGCAGCGCAATCGCGGTGGCGATCAGCTGGAGCCAGCACCAGTCGATCCTGTGGGCGATCATCCACGGCTTCTTCGGCTGGTTCTACGTGATCTACTATGCCTTTACCCGGCCGGGCGGGCTGGCGGGGTAACGCACCCCTTTGCCTTGGCGCCCCGCCCTGTCTAAGAGCAGGCGATGCGCACTCTCCCCGACATTCTCGAAGAGTACCAGTTCCTCGAAGGCGACGAGCGCTACGGGCTGCTGATCGAGCTCGGCCGCAGCCTGGAGCCGATGCCCGAAGCCTTGAAGACCGATGCGACCCTGGTGCGCGGCTGTTCGGCGGCGGTGTGGGTCTATCCGGCGGGGACGGACCCGGCGCGGCTGCACTTCCTCGCCGACAGCAACGCCGCCATCACCAAGGGCATCGTCGCGCTGGTGATCGCTGCGGTGCAGGACCGGCCCGCGGCCGAGGTGGCGGCGATGGACGTGATGGGCGCGCTCGCCCCGTTCGATCTCAGGAACCAGCTGTCGAGCAACCGCACCCAAGGCGTGCCCAACATGATCGCGCTGGTGAAGGAGCATGCGGTGCGGCTGTCGGGAGCCTAGGTCTCGATCTTGCGTGAAGCATTGAGCGTGGCGAGGAGAAGGTCCCATTCGGGCGCTGTCATCGCCTTCAAAGCGTCGTAGGCTGGTTTGGTGAAGGCCTTGTCCCCGTTGCCCTCGCCATAGAGGCTGAAGCCCCCATCTTTTGGGTAGCGGATGAAATAGAACGGCATGGCAGGGTTGCCCTTGGCGGAATAGATCACGATCGTCTGCCGGTCACTGCATCCGAAGACGACCCATTCGCTGCCGCCGAACTCCCGGATCAGCCCGCCATAGCTGCAATCGAGTGGTGCAGGAGTTTCCCGCTTGGCCGTCGTATCTGGTGTGCTTTGCGCGAGCAATGCGAGTGCAACGACCTGCGCAATCACGTCAGGCCCCCGCGCTGTCGCGAACGATTGCGATCCCCGCTTCCTTCTGCGCCTTGAGCTCGGCCTTCAGCTTGGCCGGATCGCGCGCGAAGACGAAGCCGAAGCTCACCCCGCCCTCCTTGCCGATCGTCGCATGGTGCAGCTTGTGCGCCTGCACCAGCCGCTTGGCGTAGCCCTTGCGCGGCACCCATTTCCAGTAGCGCTGGTGCACCAGCCCGTCGTGGATCAGCGTGTAGATCACCCCGTAAAGCGTGATCCCGACCGCGAACCACCACAGCCAGTCCCAGTAGAGCGCGCCGTAGATGTACATGCCGGCATTGATCGTGCCGAACACCACCGCGAACAGATCGTTCTTCTCGAGCACGTTATCGTGCGGCTCGTGATGGTCGCGGTGCCAGCCCCAGCCCCAGCCGTGCATGATGTACCTGTGCGCGACCCAGGCGAACAGCTCCATCCCGATCAGCGAGGACATGACGGTAAGGACGATCTCGAGCCAGCTCATGCGGGCACCTTCCCATTCTCTCCGCCGCGTCCGACCCCGGCCTGATGCGCGCCGGGCAGCGCCCACCACGGCACGTCGGGGCGGCGGTGATGTTCGAGATGATAGCCGAAATGGAAGCAGGTGGCGAGGCTGGCGAGCGTGCCGAAATCCTCGCTGCGGGTGTTGTGGCGATCGGCAAAGGCGGCCGCGTCTTCGCCCGGCATGTGGCGGTGCGGGCGGAAGGTGCCGAAATAGAACAGCTGGAGCGAGGAGCCGAGCGCCGGCAGGCCATAGAGCAGCACGATCTGCGCCATCGGGATCCCCAGCACCAGCCAGTAGATGCCCACCACGGTGTGCACGAACAGGATCGAGCGCCAGCCGAAATAGCGCCGGAAGAAGGTCGCATACCAGCGCCAGAAATCATCGGGGTGATGCTCGTCGAAATCGGGATCGCCCGCGCGGCCCGCGAGCTTGTGATGCGCGAAATGCGCGTCGCGCAGCTGCTTCCACGCAAAGCCCGCATAGAGCGCCAGCAGCACCGCCCCGATCGCACCGTTGAGCCGCGGATGGCCCGGCACGAGGCTGCCGTGCATCGCATCGTGGCAGACGATGAACACGCCGACCGAAAGCCAGCACTGCACCATCGCCATAGCGAGCGCGACGGGCCAGTTCGACCACGTCAGCGCGAACACGAACATCGCGTAAGCATGAAGGCCGAGCCAGCCGCCTGCGATGGCGAGCCCCAGCACAAGGCCCACCGCACGCTGGGCGCCGCGGCCAGGAAGGGAGAAGTGCGGGTTCATCTCAGGTGGATACGCAAGCGGCAGCCATAAGGCTGCGTATAGAAGCCTGCCGCGTCCGTGCAATTGCGTTTCGCGCCAGCGCCGGTCACCGCACGTCAACGCCTTTCCAGAAGGCGATACGGTCCCTGATTTCGGCCGCCGCAGATTTGGGCTCGGGGTAAAACCACGCGGCATCGGGATTGGTGGCGCCATCGACGCTCAGCGAATAGTAGGAGGCGACGCCCTTCCAGGGGCAGGTGGTATGGGTGGTGCTGGCGACGAGATAGTGCGCGTTCACGTCGCTGCGCGGGAAATAGTGGTTGCCCTCGACCACCACCGTCGCATCGCTATCGGCGATGACCGCACCGTTCCACATTGCCTTGACCATCGAGCCCTTGCCTTTCGTGATCGTGCGCCCCGCTTCAGGATGCGCAAAGCCTCACTGTCCATGCTTTCGCGAGCGACCGCAAGCGATCGCATTCGGCAGGTGCAAGCGTCACCGTGTGTTGGAGACACATGAGACACTGTCCAGAACAGGAAAACCCGCCCCCGCCCCGGCGTTGCCATTCGTGCGATCGGCGGCCGTTGCGGGGTTTGCAGCACATTCCATGACTCGAAGCGATAGCGCGCCCGGGGGGCAGTAGGAAATGACCGGTTTCACCGTGCATGTCGAACGCCGCGCCTGACCGCGTGGCGCGCTCAGCCTTTCGCGCGGGCAAGGCGAAGGTCGCGCTCATGTGGCAGGGGACACGCGGCGCGGTGCCATGGGGATGCCCAAAAACTGCGCACCCCCATGGCAATTGCGTATCGGGTTCGGGTGCTGCGCAGGCTTGACGCAGCGCCCCCGGCACCGACGCTCCCGCCGATCAGTGCGGGATCATGAACTTGAACAGCGGGGCGGGCTTGAAATTGCCGGTCTGATCGCCGCCGACATCCGGATTGCCCGCCAGCTGCAGCTTGCGCGGCCCGCTGCCCTTGCTGAAATCGAGCCGCTTCATGTCGGCCCACAGCACGCTTGGGCTCTTGGTGTCCTGGTAGAAATAGACCTTGTTCTTCTGGTCTGCGACTGTCAGCCACAGGGTGTCGGCAATGTTCGGCTGGCCGGGGATCTTGATCCCGATCGGCACGCTGACATTGCGCATCACGCTGAACACGGCGGCCACCGCCGTGCGCGGATCGGCCGACTGCTTGGCCTCGTTGATGTAGTAGGAAGCGCGCACGAAGCGATCGGCCGCGCGGTTGGTGCCGGGCAGCGAGACCGAACCACCGATGGTCTTCCAGTAGGTGTCGAGCGCGAGCTGCTGGTCGAAGGTCGGCGAATTGGTCATCACCTGGTATTGGCGGCCATGGTGGATCACGAGCTTGCCGTCGAGATATTCGAAGATCGCCGAATCCCCCGAAGCATCCGAGATCGACAGGTGCACCGTGCCCGGCTCGCCGGTCGGAGCGGTGATGGCGACCATCCGGAAGCTTTCCTTGCGCAGATCCGCCACCGCCTCTTCGACGGTCGCATAATTGTCGAGCACATATTGCACCCAGGCCGAGTTCGCGAGCGTGGGGCGCTTGTCGGCGGCATCGGCAGGGGGGTACTTGGATTCCGGCAGGTAGAGGAGATTGGCGACGAGGCCTTTCTCGTTCATCCCGTCGGCCGCGGCGCCATCGTAAAGCGTCGTGACGAGGCTGCCATACTTGCTGGTCCACACCACCGGCGTGGCGGTGTTGCTGTTGCGCTCGAGCCCTCGCGGAAACAGCCAGATATTGCTGCCCAGATCGGCCTCGAACCAGTCCATCGTGCGGCCGGTAACGGTCTGGCCTTCGAGCCCGAAATAGACCGCGCGGCTGCACGCATCGGCGATGCCGGGTGCCGCAAGGCTGGCGGCAAACAAAGCGATAGTGGCGGTGCGTTTGATCATGACGTCCTCCCATTTAGCCAAAGGCGCCGGTCACGGAGGGGATCCGCACCGTGCCAGGCCGGATCCATCGCGCGCCCCCCGACGATGCGCCGCACAGGAGTTTACACCCGGAAGCCGCTGGAAATGTCACCGGACAAACAATTGCCCGAAATCAGCGCTCAACCGCGCAGCACCTTGTCCTCGAACCAGCGTGACAACGCCGCGGGATCGGGCACCACGATCCCGCCATAGCCGCGCGACACCAGCCCGCGCTGCGACAGGGTGCGCAAGGCCTTGCTCACCGAATTGCGCGACGCGTTGCTCATCTCGCCGAGCTCGGCCTGCACCAGCGGCAGCGCCACGGGTGCAGGCCGATCGGCGCACAGCCGCAGCAGGACCGCGGTTATCCGGTCGGCGACGTTCTCGATCAGGAGTTCGGCCGCAACTTCGGTGAGGTAGCGCACCTGCCCGACGGCAAGCTGCGCGACCCGCCGGTCGAAATCCGCAAACTGCGCGCGCAGGTCCGTCATCGCCGTGCTGTTGAGCACCAGCACCGTGCACGGCTGCATGGCGCAATAGGTGACATGCCGCAGGCCGTGTTCGTCGACCAGCGGGCCCTCGCCGAACCAGTCGCCCGGCCCCAGCAAAGTGCCGAGCACGGGACGATCGTGGCGGTGACTGATGCTGCAGCCGAAGAACCCCGCCACAATCCCGTACATGCGGGGATCCTCGTCCCCTTCGGTGGTGAGGGTTTCGCGCGTGCCGAGACGGAGCAAGCGCCCGGCGCGCAGCACGGCGGCACGCACGGCAGGGGGGTGCCAGGATAGCCAGCCCCGCTGCTCGAGCATCGTGCGATGTCCTTGCGCTACTCGCCGTGCGGGAAGAAGAAGGCGCGCAGGTGTTCGCCGATGCGCGCCGGGCGAAGGGTTTCGGCATCGATGCAGCACCACGAGGACTGCACCTCCGCCAGCACCTCCTCGCCGCGCTTGATCAGCGTGGAATAGAACGCGCGGGCGCCGTTGAAGCGTTCGAGCACGGTCTGCGCGATCACATCGTCCTCGAGAAAGGCGGGCTTGCGATAGGTGATCTCGTGCTTGAGCGCGACCCAGGCCTTGCTGGCCACGTCCTCGGCCGGGGCGATCCCGCGCCAATGCGCCAGCACCGCATCCTGCACCCAGTTGAGATAGCGCGCGTTGTTGACGTGGCCCATGAAATCGATGTCGCCGGGCACGACCTTGATCGGGTGGAGGAAGGCGGGCGAGAGGCGCGGATTTGCTGACATGGATGTAAGCTATAGCAAGAAGATTACAAATTCTACCCAACCCGTGCCCGCAATGCGCCGCTCTCTTGCCACGGCTTGCCGATCCTCGCTAACTGACGCCCCCTGACCCGCCAGAAAGCCCTGCATCCCATGGCCAGCCGCCCGCGCACGCTCTACGAGAAGATCTGGGACGCCCACGTGGTCGAAACCCGTGAGGATGGCACCGCGCTGATCTATATCGACCGCCATCTCGTCCACGAAGTGACGAGCCCGCAGGCCTTCGAGGGATTGCGCGCGGCGGGGCGCCGGGTGCGGCGGCCGGAACTGACGCTGGCGGTGCCCGACCACAACCTGCCGACCACGCCGCGCCTCGATGCAGGCGGGAGGCCGCTCCCCATCAGCGACCCCGAAAGCGCCGCGCAGCTCGCCGCGCTCGAGGCCAACGCCCCTGCCTTCGGGATCCGCTACATCCCCGCGACCGCGCGCGAGCAGGGGATCGTCCATGTGGTCGGCCCCGAACAGGGCTTCTCGCTGCCCGGCACCACCATCGTGTGCGGCGATTCGCACACCGCCTGCCATGGCGGGCTCGGCGCGCTCGCCTTCGGGATCGGGACGAGCGAGGTCGAACACGTCCTGGCGACGCAGACGCTGCTGCTTCAGCAGGCCCGGCCGATGGAGGTGCGGGTCGAGGGGGAACTCGGCCCCGGGGTGAGCGCCAAGGACCTGATCCTCCACATCATCGGCACCATCGGCGCGGCGGGGGGCACCGGGCACGTCATCGAATATCGCGGACGGGTGTTCGAACGCATGAGCGTCGAGGAGCGCCTCACCGTGTGCAACATGAGCATCGAGGCGGGCGCGCGCGCCGGACTGATCGCGCCCGACGAGGTGACCTTCGCCTATCTGAAGGGCCGGCCGATGGCCCCCAGGGGCGCCGAGTGGGACGCGGCGGTCGCCTATTGGCGCACGCTCCACAGCGATACGGGCGCGATCTTCGCCAAGTCGGTGGTGATCGACGCTGCCAGGGTCGAACCCAGCGTCACCTGGGGCACCAGCCCCGAGGATGTCGTGCCGATCGGCGGGCGCGTGCCGCACCCCGATGACTTCGCCGACGAGAGCAAGCGCGTCGCCGCGCAGAAGTCGCTCGATTACATGGGCCTTGTCCCCGGCACCCCGATGACCGCGGTGAGCATCGAGAACGTCTTCATCGGCTCCTGCACCAACAGCCGGATCGAGGATCTGCGCGCCGCTGCCGCGATCCTCAAAGGCCGCCGCAAGGCCGCCAATGTGCGCTGGGCGATCGTCGTCCCCGGCTCGGGCCTGGTCAAGGCGCAGGCCGAGGACGAGGGCCTCGACCGGATCTTCACCGCAGCGGGTTTCGAATGGCGCGAGCCGGGCTGTTCGGCGTGTCTGGGCATGAACCCCGACAAGGTGCCGCCGGGCGAACGCTGCGCCTCGACCAGCAACCGCAATTTCGTCGGGCGGCAGGGCCCGGGGGCGCGCACCCACCTCGTCTCGCCCGCGATGGCTGCGGCTGCCGCTGTGACCGGGCGGCTCACCGATGTGCGCGAACTCGTCTAGCGCCAACCCCTTGCAAGCCCGCCACGCAAGGCGCATGGTCACCTCATGAGCGACAAGAAGAAATCCGAAGGCAAGTCCGACAAGAAATCCTCGTCCGCCAACGCGGCGGCCTATGGCGTGGCGGCGATCGGCTCGGCGGCGGTGGCGGCAGCTCTGCTCTATGCCGGGCGGCGCTGGACCAAGAAGAAGCCCAACGAGCCGACCCAGCCCGGGCCGATCCCCTCGGGCGAACCGCCGCAGACCGACTGAGGCGCCGGTTCGCGATGCAGCCGCTGACCCGCGTCGAGGGCCGCGCCCTGCCGCTCGGCCTCAAGAATGTCGATACCGACATCATCATCCCCGCGCGCTGGCTGAAAACCATCAGCCGCGAAGGGCTGGGCGCGGGCGCCTTCGAGACGATCCGCGCCGAACCGGGAAACATCTTCGACGACCCTGCCTACGCGGGCGCCACCGTCCTCATCGCAGGCGACAATTTCGGCTGCGGATCGAGCCGGGAGCACGCCGCCTGGGCGCTGGGCGATCTCGGCATAAGGGTGGTGATCGCGCCCAGCTTCTCCGACATCTTTTCCGGCAACGCGGTCAAGAACGGGATTTTGCCCGTGGTGCTGCCGCAGGAGGCTGTCGACCGGCTGCTGGCGGTCGCGCGCGAAGGGCAGGCGATCACCGTCGATCTCGAGACCCAGACCGTCACCACCCCCTATCAGGACCGCTTCGCCTTCGCGATCGATGCCTTCCGGCGGCACTGCCTGCTCAACGGGCTCGACGAAGTCGGGCTGACGATGAGCCGGGACGAGGCGATCGGCAGTTTCGAGGCTACCCGCGCCGCCGCGCAGCCGTGGCTGGCGCGCGGCACCGCGATCTAGACGACAACAGGGAGAGACACGCATGAAAGCCATCCGCACCCACGCCACCGGTGGGCCCGAGACGCTGACGCTCGACGAGGTGGAGGCCCCCGTCCCCGGCAAGGGCGAGGTGCTGGTCGCGGTCAAGGCCTGCGCGATCAACTATCCCGACGGGCTCATCATCCGGGATATGTACCAGTTCAAGCCGCAGCGCCCGTTCTCGCCCGGCGGCGAGATTGCCGGGGTGATCGAGGCGGTCGGCGAAGGGGTCGAGGGCTTTGCGGTCGGCGACCGGGTGCTCGCGGGGATCGGCAATGGCGGGCTTGCCGAGAAGGTCGTGGTGCCGGCGGGCCGGATGTTCGCGGTCCCGGACGGCGTCCCCTTCGAGAAGGCGGCGAGCCTGCTGATGACCTATGGCACCACCATCCACGGCCTCAAGGACCGCGGGCACATCAAGGCGGGCGACACCGTGCTGGTGCTCGGCGCGGCCGGCGGCGTGGGGCTTTCGGCGGTCGAGCTCGCCAAGGCGTTTGGCGCCCGCGTGGTGGCGGCGGTATCGTCGGAGGCCAAGGGCGAGGTCGCCAAGCAGGCCGGGGCCGACGCGGTGGTGATCTATCCGCGCGGGGAGATGGACAAGGACGCCTCGAAAGCCCTCGCCGATGCCTTCAAGGCGGCCTGCGGGCCCGAGGGCGCGAACATCGTCTACGACATCGTCGGCGGGCAATATTCCGAGCCTGCCCTGCGCGCGATCGCCTGGGAGGGCCGCTTCCTGGTGGTCGGCTTCCCGGCGGGGATCGCCAAGATGCCGCTCAATCTCACGCTCCTCAAATCCTGCGACATCTGCGGGGTGTTCTGGGGCGCCTTCACCGCGCGCGAGCCTGCGGCCTTCCGCGCGCAGGTCGACGAACTGTTCGCGCTGATGAAGGCGGGCAAGATCGACCCGCTGGTCAGCGAAACCTTCCCCCTCGCCCGCGCCGGCGAAGCCATCGCCAAGCTCGAGGCGCGCGAAGCGGTGGGCAAGCTCGTGGTGACGATGGAATAGGCGCGCTCGCGTGCGGCTTCGCGCTTGAAGCGGAGCCGCGCCCGCTTTATCGCCGCAGCCGGATCGTAGCCCAGGGGAGCACCGCACCGATGACCGATTTCCGCGACCGCGAGCGCGCCGAGGAAGCCCACTTCGCGCTCGAGGGCGAAACCGCCTTTCGCATCCTCGCGCGCCGCAACCGGCTGCTCGGCGAATGGGCGGCCGGCCTGATGAAGCTCACCCCCGAAGAGACCGACGCCTATCGCAAGGCGGTGGTGCAGGCCGAGTTCGAGGAATCGGGCGACGAGGATGTCGTGCGCAAGCTGCTCGGTGACCTCACCGCGGCGCAGATCGATGTCAGCGAGGCCGACATCCGGGCAAAGCTCGAGGAAATGACCATCGAAGCGCGCCGCCAGCTGCTGGGCGAGGCGTAAGGCCATGCCGATGTCCGCCGCCGCGATCGAAGCCGCGATCCTCGCCGCGCTTCCCGGCGCCACCGTCGAGCTGCGCGATCTGGCAGGCGACGACGATCACTGGGCCGCGACCGTCACCGCGCCGCAGTTCAAGGGATTGAGCCGGGTCGCGCAGCACAAGCTCGTCTATGCCGCGTTCGGCGGACGCATGGGCGGCGAACTGCACGCCTTGCAAGTCACCACCGTGGTCCCCACGTAAAACGCAACCAACGCTACCAGAGGCCCATGCCCATGTCCGACGCCCATTCGCGCATTTCCGATCTCGTCACCGCCAACGATGTGGTGCTGTTCATGAAGGGAACGCCGCTGTTTCCGCAATGCGGCTTTTCCGCGCGCGCGGTGGCGATCCTCGATCACTGCGGGGTCGCCTTCGAAAGCGTCGACGTGCTGCAGGACATGGACGTGCGCCAGGGCATCAAGAGCTTCTCCGACTGGCCGACCATCCCCCAGCTCTACGTCAAGGGCGAGTTCGTCGGCGGCAGCGACATCATGACCGAGATGTTCGAAGCGGGCGAGTTGCAGCAGCTGTTGAACGAAAGCGGCGTCGCCACGGCGTGATGGGCCGTGGTCCCTGAAGGGTGCGGACGATCAATCCGGCCGGATGGCCTGCGTGCGGCGCGCGACGCGCCCAAAAAACAAGCGCCCCGCAGGACCAGTGCGGGGCGCTCTTTTTTCGGGGAGGCGCGGTCCGGAGACCAGGAAGGATCGCGCCTCGCATCGAAGACCATTTGGGACCGCACCTCACTATGCAGACACCGTGCCAAACTGCGGAAACCTCGGAAATGCGCCGTTTTGCGCGCTAGGGCGGCCTAGCGCCCGGTTCAATTTGTAAACCATTCCGACACCCCCCTGTCCAAACCGGCAGGGCTTCGCCTTCGCGCTTGGCAAGCGCCTGCCGCAAGGCCATCCTTTGCCGCAATGAGCCGCGATTCCCCGCCCCACGGCATCCCCGCCGCCACCATCATCATCTTCCGCAATGCGCCGGGCGGCAGCGGTGCGCCCGAGGTACTGATGACCGTGCGGGCGCGCGAAATGACCTTTGCCGGCGGCATGGCGGTGTTCCCCGGCGGGCGGGTCGATCCCGAGGACCACGCGCTCGCCGCCGCCACCGCGGCCGAGCACGGGCTCGATCCCGACGAGGCGGCGCACCAGATCGCGGCGGTGCGCGAAACGCTCGAGGAAACCGGTCTCGCCCTGGGTCTGGCCGGAAGCATCGACGCGGCCAGCGCGGGGGCGGCACGCGCAATGCTGGCCGAGACCGGCGCGCTCGCGCCGGTGCTCGCGGCCTTCGGCTGGCGGCTCGACCTAGCCCAGATCACCCCCTTTGCGCGCTGGTTCCCCAAGAACGAGGCGATCGCCCGGGTCTATGACACGCGCTTCTATCTCGCCGATCTCGGCACCGGGGCGGTCGAGGTGTCGATCGACCATGCCGAGAACACCCGCCTGTTCTGGACAACTGCGGCAGGGGCGCTCGATGCGGCCGAGCGCGGAGACATAAAACTGATCTTCCCGACCCGCCGCAATCTCGAACGACTGGCGCTGTTCGGCAGCTTCGCCGAAGCCAAGGCGCAGGCCGAGGCGATCCCGGTGCGCACGATCATGCCGCAGGTGGTCGAGGAAGGCGGCAAGGCGTGGCTGACGATCCTCGGCGACGCGGGCTACCCGGTGACGGCCGAATTGCTGGAGACCGTGGCGCGGGGTTGAGCACGCTGCGCCCGGCCGGGCCGAAGCGTCAGCTTTCCGAACGGCGCGCCGGGCACGGTGCCGGAGGCACAGGCTGAAGCGAGGTGGCGGGAGCCGGGCGCGGGTCGGCGGCGCTGCACGCGGTTCCGCAGGTCAGGGCGCAGCGGGTCTGCGACACCCGCGGCTGGCCGCGCCGGACTTCGGGGGGCGGTGCTTCGCCTCCGGCCGCGCCCTGCGAGGTGGCTGGGCCGGCCGGAGACGCGGGACGTGCCTCCTCCGCCACCGGAGCGGATCCGGCGCCAAGGGCTGCTGCCAAGAGGATCGCAAGACCATGCACGCTGCCACAGGACCACGCGGGTGGTAAGCCACCTGCAAAAGGGCATGGTTAATCAACCATATCGGAGCAACTTGTGGCAAAAACCGTGTGCGGTCTAACTAAGCTTGCACCGCGCCCCGCACGAATACCACTATTTGCAAACCTCGGATTTGCACAAGCCTGCACCTAGCGGCCTCGAAGTTTTGCATACCTTGCACCTAGGCGAGAAGGCATGCTCGCCCAATGGCTGCCTCAATCACGGAAGCGGTAAGTGCCAGATCAGTTGTCTTATGGAAAGAAAGTGGCTTCTGCCGTCGCACGGCAGAAGCCCGCAGAACCCAAGAGCGGCACGCCAGCTTTAAGCGAGTCGTTGTAGGCCTGTTGTGTGCTGACGCCTCTGCGAAGTCCCAACTCGGTTGACGTGATATGCCTTTGGCCGACCGTGATGACCGAAATGACCGACAACAACTTGGTTCTGTTCCCCTTCGCCGTCTGGGTATCGGCAAACACCGCAGTGCCTTCTTTGGGACTTAAGTTTAGTATCTCAAACGCATCTGATTTAGAGATGGTAGCATCAGGCGATCCAGTTGGACATGCAAAAGCTGTAAGCTTTTTGATGTCTTGTCGGCTGATGAATATCCGCCGAACCAATGGTGCAGAACCGGACTTTATCCGGAACGGAATTTCGCCCGCCAAGAGCTCTCCAAACAATGCCGCCCACGGCTTCAAGCACGCGCCCAGCACCTTGATTGCGACCGAGACGGAGATCTCGCCGACGATTTGCCCATCCGACTGCGCATGCTCGATCGCGTTCAGATAGTTCTGGACCGAAGCCTTGGAGATTTGCGGCAGCCCATATCGAACGAGAAAGAAGGGGTGCTCAAGCCTGCTTAGATGTCCTTGTTCGACGAGCTGCTGGACCCCGTTCTGAGAAATGCCGAGCAGCCGCGCGACAGTATCAACACCCACACGGTGCGCGATCCCTTCAGCGATTTTATTTATCTCATTCCGGCAGAACATTGGTTGGAGGCGACCGCTAGTGTCGATCCCAGGTCGGATCTGGAGGATGCCTGCACGACGCAGTTGCGCCACTTCAGCAGTCCCTAGGCCAAGAAGCATTGCTGCTGGCTTGATTGCAATTGGTCTCCCGCTGCCAGTGCCAACACTTTTTCCTCCACCTTCCAATTTTTCACGCACTTCTGCGGCGATAACGGCAACCTCAGCCGAAACACTTCCCATCCTTTTCCCATTGAGGAAGCCGAGCGTTTCGCCTTGATTTCCATCGACGTGGATCGCATCGCGGTCGGCGATGCGCTGACTGATGAGCTCCTCGAAACCAGCTGGCCACTTGCAGACGATGTCCCAGGCGGTGGTCACAGCCATTGCGAGCTTGAAGGGATCGGCTCGGTGCAGCCGCGCCCAGAAGCGCTTCAGGTCTGGGTCAACCACTGGCAAGAGGCGGATGAGCAAATCGAAGGCGACCTGGCCATCATTCGCGGCAATCTGTTCGGGAAGCTGTGCCAGGAGCTGCGGCCGTTCTTCGGGATCGAATAGCTTTGCGACCAATCGAAGGCGCCGAGTGAGCTCAGGGGCGAGCCTTGGCGTGTGCGTCTCTTTAAGATCGGCCATGCAATGATCGCAGACGTCGATCCCGCGAGTATGCTGCCACCCTAGCTTGGAGCCCACGCAGCGAGGATTGTCGCAGGACTCGATCAGGATTTCCCCCGTTTCAAGGCAGCACGGAAAGAGCCGCAGGTCCCATAGAGCACGATGGTAGGGCGCAATTTGGAGCGCCTTTGGTGAAACTCTTCGGATCCGCTTCTCGATCAGCGCGCTCGACACTGATCACCCGCATCAAGTCTGGGTTCGCCACAAAGAAGACAGCACAACTTTTGCTGGAAGCATCCAACGGCTGCATTGGGCAATTCAGCCGCATTATCGAAACCGCAGTCATAGCCATCACCCGTGAACGCAATGAAGTCATAACGGTGCAGGACCTGTCAGACGCGGTGGGAGATTGGTCGATCCCAAATGGCCGGATCGGCTATAACCCGTTCAAAAAGCATCATAGTCATGTCGCCAGTGATGAAAACGATGAACTCTATGGGGAAGACCACGACAACGAACCGGTGTTCGGGGAAGATGGTCGATGACTGCAGAGCCAAACCAAAATGGTGGCTTTGTCTTCATCGCAAACGAGTCATTCAGTGGCGCCGTCGCGCGATGGGCTGATTACATTGCCCTCGAACGCATGCGCGACGTCACCTGGGCAGCAGGAGTAGAATGGGGGCATCGACAATTGGCGTCATGCGCTTCAGACGAACAAATCCGCGCCCTGGCTGCAGAAATGGAGGTTGGCGCGAATGAGCTTTTGGGTCGCGCTCTGCCAATCATTCAAGATGGTGCTGGAAGTCGCCGCCTTCATCGGTTTCGTGGCCTGTCTCCGCGTCGAGATTGGTCAATTCTGACGCATCATGCGCGATAAAGTCCTCAACCGTCGCGGACTTCGAAAAGTCGGTATCAAGCGTGACAAGATTACCCGTGATCGCTCGCAGCCGTGGGATGTCGTAGAGCTTAGCGAGCGTATCCCGCTCTCTGGCTCGCGCACCGGGCGCAATAGAGCGTATAGCTTCGATCCTGCGAGCCCGGGCGGCAAGGCGTTCAGCTTCGGTGTTGAAGCCTTTCGGGGCTGTCCCATCCAGCTCAGAGAAGCGCCGCAGTCCGACATCCGCTTCATCAGGAGAGGTTTGCCCTCTTTTCTTTGTCCTTCTCGGGGCTGTCTGTTCGGGCGGTGCGGTTGCCTCCCGTTTGGCGAGCGCCACGAGTTCGAGGTGAAACCACAGCGGCATACCATCCGCGTAGGTTTCGTCCTCGCATTGGAGCTCGACGTAGCATCGCTCCGTCTTGTCCCAGGCATGTATCACGGCAATGTTTTCGGGATCGAATTTGATCTTGGTATGCACCACCGCATCGATCCGAGCCTGGCGCCGTCCCTCGAAGCGGAGATTGTGATTTATCAACCGCTCACATCCGTCTTTGGAGAAATAGCGCAGACCATTGAAAATGCGAACGCCGCTCTTCGTCACTTTGACATTCAGTTTGACGTCGAAGGTCTGAAGTCGAAAGCGCCGCAGATCATGCATCACATCGATGCCATGCTTGTTGGCTGATCGTTCAAAGCGCAAAGCAGGTTGCTGCCCATTCAGGCCGTCATGAGGTTCGGTGTGGTATTCAGCGATCGACTTGTTGCCGATGGCTTCCATCTCGTTGGGAGTGACGACCGCGAGCTCCTCGCCGTTATATTCCGTCCTGCGACTGTAATCGATGCTCATTGCGTGACCGGGAAGCAGTTCCAGCATCTTGCTGGGCAGCGTTCCGAAGGCGCGCTCACCAATGGCCCGATATGTGGGGGCCTTGATGGGGCAGAAACGAACGGAGAAAGAGCCACTTTTGGCAGCGTCTTCCAGCCCATGACTGGTGAACTCAGCAGCGTTATCAAGGATGATTTCGCTTGGTTTGCCGCAGATGCGTTTGAGTATCGGGTAGCGCTCTGCATCGAGAGGCGGCGGTCTTTTGGGATGGTTCATCCGCCATATGACTTCGCAGACCGTCCAGTAACTTGGCGGTCTGAATGCGATCACCCAGGCCAGAATTGCGCGGCTGTAAACATCGATCGCGACGGTCAGCCAGGGGCGACCGCCAACAATGTCGCGTTCAACGTCTACGACGAGAAAGGCATCCAGAAGGGTGTGGTCTATGATCACCTTCTCGAGGATTCGGCTGGCGGTGAGCGGCCGCCCTCCCCCACGCATTGTGCCGTCGACGAGCTTTGAACCGTGCTTTTCTGCCCTGCTGTCGGTGCCTTCGAGGGGGATGCAATCCCGCCGGAACGTATCGTAGCTGAAGATCGGATAGGGCTCGGCGGGCTTCGGATAGAAAAGCGACTTTCCTTCGTTGACCTCTTTGAGCTCAGTGGCCGCACGCGAATAGGCGCACGTCATTGGGCCACGTGT